>OGLW01000453.1_pt1 | contig 20338 bp, 10 predicted proteins | sample 1572961 | NCBI WGS metagenome assembly OGLW01 (sample SAMEA2581880, study PRJEB24529) | metagenome | biome: Human gut stool | place: China | collected 2011
ATGCGTTGTAAAGTGCTCCAAACTTAGCCTTAAGAACTTCTTCATCATATCCTGCAATCTCAAATGCCTTAACCATAATCTGCATATCATGGTTACGCACAGCACCTGATGATAACTCAACACCATTACATACGATATCATACTGATAAGCAAGAATATCAAGCGGATCCATAGTATTAAGTGCTTCAAGACCACCCTGTGGCATAGAGAATGGATTGTGTGTAAAACCAATCTTCTTAGTTTCAGGATCTCTTTCAAACATAGGGAAGTCATTTACATAACAGAATCTGTATGCATTTTTCTCTATTAAATCGAGGCGTGCGCCAAGCTCGTTACGAATCTGTCCTGCAAAGAATGCAGCCTTATCTTCCTTATCAGCGATAAAGAAAATAGTATCTCCTGCCTGAAGTCCTGCAAGCTCTTTGATTTCGCCCTTAAGCTCATCTGGGATAAACTTATCAATAGGTCCCTTGTATGAAAGGTCTTCAAGAACCTCAAGGTAACCAAGTCCACCCATACCGATTCCTGTAGCGAACTTAAGAAGCTTCTCATGCTGTCCCTTTGAAAGCTTGGCATGAACATTGATAGCTCTTACAGTCTTGTTCTGGAAAGGCTTAAATGTACATTTATTGAAGAAATCGGACAAATCTATAATTCTAAGTGGATTTCTAAGGTCTGGCTTATCAGAACCGAATTCAAGCATAGCCTGCTTATAGCTTATGATTGGATAAGGTGCCTGTGTTACAGCTGCACCCTCTGGTGCGAACTTTGCAAATGTTTCTGTAAGCACTTCTTCACCTACTGCAAATACTTCTTCCTGAGTAGCAAAGCTCATCTCAAAGTCTAACTGATAGAACTCTCCTGGTGAACGGTCAGCTCTTGCATCCTCATCTCTGAAGCAAGGTGCTATCTGGAAATACTTATCAAAACCAGATACCATAAGAAGCTGCTTATACTGCTGTGGTGCCTGTGGAAGTGCATAGAACTTACCCTTATACTTTCTTGATGGAACAATATAATCTCTTGCGCCTTCTGGTGATGAAGCACAAAGAATTGGTGTCTGGATTTCAAGGAAGCCCATGTCTGTCATCTTCTGACGAAGGAATGATATAACCTTTGAACGGAATATCATGTTATCCTTAACCTTAGGATTTCTTAAGTCTAAGTATCTGTACTTAAGTCTTACATCTTCTCTTACTTCCTTAGATGTCTGGATTTCAAATGGAACCTGCTGGTAAACCTGTCCTAATACTGTAATCTTCTTAGCTTCAAGTTCGATAGTTCCTGATGGAATTTTAGGATTGTAAGTTTCCTCATCTCTCTGCTCCATAACACCATCGATACTGATACATTCTTCCTTCTTGATACCCTTTAAGAGTTCTGGTTCACGGATAACTACCTGTAATACTCCGTACATATCTCTTAAATCGATAAATGAAACTCCACCGTGGTCACGGATGTTCTCAACCCATCCTGATACCTTCATCTGCTTTCCAATGTCGTTCTCACTTACATTCTGTAATGTGACATCTCTGTAAATGTTTGCCATTTTTTAATAGCTCCTCTCTTATAGTTTTATATTGTTAATGTGTGTCTTGTTGCAGCTGATAAATATATTACTCCTGCTTTCTGCAAAGGCTGTAACGATATAACTTAGTGGCAATCGTTATCTGCACGCAAAAAATCCCGGAATGCCTTACCAGCATTCCGGGACGAATAATACATAATTATCCGCGGTACCACCCGCATTGAACGAAATCTGCTTCTGAATAGCTGTTCATCAATAAACGTATCATCAACAAACTTAACCACCCACAAGCTTCTTATCATTCCTCTTTAAGTACTTAACGCGTACAACGTAATAACCTACATATATCACCTGATACTTTTCATAACAACTTTTCTGATAACCATTTAAAAATCTATGCATTAAAGATAGCTTCAGCAGTAACGGCAATATAATTCAGATATTCAACTCCAGAGTGTTCCTCTTGACAATTCCCTGTGTATGCTTTCAGTCGGTGGCATCACTTTCCTGTCAGGTTCCATGAAAAGAAGTCTCTTTCCCAGTCTTTAATATATTCATATAGTTGAATAATAGCATATCCTTATGAATCATGTCAATCTATAACACCATTTTCTTTTGCATAATTTTATTTATATTTTTCAATTTTCTTTTGCAAATCTTATGCACATATTCATGGATATATATATTCATTACACTCTGTATACCCAGTTATCCTTTCTTGGCTGGCACTGTGGCTCATCTCCATCTGCGTATCCAAGTATACAATGTCCGATTCCTTCATAATCACCTTCTATGCCAAGTGATTTGAGTATCTCTTTACCCTCTGCACTTTCAAACTCTTCCTTAGCTCTATGTATCCAGCAGCTATCTACGCCAAGTGCATGTGCTTCAAGCATAAGATTACCCATAACTAATGAACCATCATATACATATGTAGGCATACTCTTATCAGCCAGGACAACAAGTACAACCGGTGCACCATAAAATGGATCAAAGTCTTCTGGTTTACCCATAAATGCAGCATTCATCTTAGAAAGCTTATCTCTAAGCTCCTTATCAGTAACAGCGAGTATAATAGGTGACTGCCTGTTCATGCCTGTAGCTGCATATGTTCCAGCTTCAACTATCTTATCTATTATATCTGCAGGAACCATGTCACTTTTATACTTTCTTACACTTCTTCTTGTCTTAATTATTTCCAATATATCACTCATAGTAAACTTCCTTTCCGATAGTGCTGCGTAAATAACTTTTTATATTCGCAGCTTAATCAATAATTTCAGTTAATTCTACACTTCATAATCAAGGCATGATCTTACAGCTGTATATGGACGAACCTTCCCATCTGCAACTGCAACGTGTAGTGGATTAGTGCTGTATGCCTTAAGCGCATCTGCATCTGTAAATGTTGTATCAAGCATAACATCTACTGTTGATGATGGTAAACCATTAATATTAACCTTGACATCTACAAGTCCCGGTACTTTTCCTGCAAGTCCCTCAAGTCCTTCCTTGATACCTGCCTTTACATTTTCCTTTTCTTCTGCTGTAAGTTCTTCTTTTAACTTCCATAATATAACGTGTTTAACCATAATTATTAATCTCCTTTTCTGTAAAACTTTTTATAATTATAATATTATTTTTAAGTATTTTACAAATATTCTTTTAATGTTCTTCATAATCATTTATTATATATTTTTGTTCTTTTGTCTGCACTTTTACCGCTTTCATATCAAAAGGTATTAACGCATATTCACTATATACATAACAATTACCCAGTTATATGCAGCATCCCAATAAGCACAACAGCAGCCAGTCCATAGTATGTGACAACAGCAACGAGATCATTGATTGTTGTTATAAGTGGGCCTGAGGCTACAGCAGGGTCTATCTTTATCTTATGGAAGAACATTGGTGTAAGCACACCAATAAGGCTTGATATAAGCATTGCAAGCAGTAAAGATGCACCTACACAGCCTGATATTGCAAATGCATAGTGCCATGGCTTGCCCTTAACCACCATAATATATATTCCAAGCAGTAAGAATGCCATAGAACCAAGCAGTAAGCCATTCGCAAAGCCTATGCGCATCTCTTTTAATACGAATTCAAACTTCTGCTTAGCTGATATGTCTTCATCCATAAGAACTCTGATTGTAACAGCAAGTGACTGCGTTCCTACATTTCCTGCCATATCAAGGATAAGTGACTGAAAACACACAATAATTGCAAGCTGTGACACTACATTCTCAAATATACCTACTACTGATGATACGCCCATGCCAAGAAACAGTAACAGAATAAGCCAGGGAAGTCTTTTCTTCATACTTGCAAAAAGACCCTCTGTGAGGTCATTCTCCTCTGTTAAACCGGCAAGCTTTGCATAATCATCGCTCATCTCTTCATCTACCGCTTCTACGATATCAGAAGATGTGATAACACCTATTATTTCTTTGTCTTTATTTAATACTGGAATTGAATCTTCGCTGTAATCCTTTAAGTCTTCGATACATTCGCTCATCTTTTCGTGAGCATATACATATGGATATGATGTACTTATTATATCCTCAAGCTTCTGGTACTCTCTTGCAACAATGAGGTCTTTCAAGTCTATCGCACCATAATATTTATTATTATCATCAACAACATATATTGTGTTGACATTATCATTTTCCTCCGCCTGCGAAACAAGCTCTTTCATGGCTTCTTTTATTGTAAGTCCGTTGTGTATACATATGAAATTAGTAGTCATCTTACTACCAATCTCATTATCATCATATGAATAAATCAGGCATACATCTTCCTTTGCATCCTTTTCCATATGTGATATAAGTGCCTGTCTTTCTTCTTCTGACACATTATCAAGAATATCAACTGCATCATCTGCATCCATATTTTCAAGGACATCTGCTGCCTCATCTACAGATAATTCCTCTATATACTCTGGTGTATCTTCCAGATATGAAAAAATCTCTGCTGTCCAGTCAATACCAAGAATTTTATAAAGCTTTATTCTTGTATCTTTGTCCAGAAGCTTGATTGCCTCTGCTATATCATTCTCATGATACTTTGATAACTTCTTGCGGATTACTTCATCAGATTTGCTGCTTTTAAGAATTCTAACAATATCCTTGCTATAATCCTTATGCATAACTACATTGGATAGAATCTTATTCATCATTATTCTCCTTTCATTCTGACAAGAACAATGACTAAGATTAGAAAAAATGTGACTTTAACAGACTATTGCACACGCCCTTTTAAGAAACGCAGACAATAGCTTTGTCGGCTTATAATCTATGTCATTGTTCCCTATTTGAGGACTATCATGCCCGTCCATTACCGTCACCTCACTTTTATTTTTATATACTGCATAATATCAGCAGCCGTATATAATACTCTTACGGCGGTTTTATTTTATAATCTGTAATTTATTATGTCAACTAAAATCAATGTAAAATCAGAACTAAAATCTAATAATTACTCTTAACAATAATCAAATAATAAAATTTATCAGCTTTGATTAAAATCAAAAAATGACAGCCCACCACACTTATGTGAATGAACTGTCATCTTTGAATTTTTAATTAATCTGCATTTATTTTATTACATATTCTTTTTTCTTCTTTGTAATAAAACACCTGTTACGCCTGAACCTATAACAAACATTAACCATACTAACACTACCGGATACATTGTATCTGCTGTAGCAACATCATTATCAACTGTCTCTGATGAACCTTCTGATATAGCATTTGTTTTATCAGAATTACTAGAGGCTGTACTTCCATTATCTGTAATACCTGTTGATGAATTGTCCTTTGTTGCGGCTTCATTATTATCTGTTGTTGGTTTGTTATTATCTGTAGTTGGTTTGTTATCGCCTGTTGTTGGCTTATTATCACCCGTTGTTGGCTTGTTATTATCCGTTGTTGGCTTATTGTCATCTGTAGTTGGCTTGTTATTATCTTCCGTGCTCTTTACTGTATCACTGTATACAATAGCATATGTTGAAAATCTGTCTGTTGCAAATGTGATAGTATTATCTTCTGCATTGTATGTAGCATCTATATTTTCTGATACTCCGTTATGAATTCTTATTACACCATACTCTCTTTGTATTGCTGCATCCTTATTGACAATACTATCTGGAACTGCAACCTTAAGAGTTATAGCTGAATTTAATTCATGAACACTATTTGTATTACCATCTACAGTTTTATTAAGTGCGATGTCAAGTATTGTACCAATCTTTTCACCAGCTTTAAGCTTATCGTCAATCAGCCTCTTATCACTGTCGGTTACTGTCTTTTCGATATTGCTTATATCAAATGAAACTTCTACTTTAGCACCATCATTAACAGCTTTAATTTCATCTTCTGTAAGAACACTGTTAATCACTTCATCTTTTGAACCTTCAATGCTTGTATCTGGTGTGTCTTCTTTCTTTACAACCTCGACCTTAATATCTACCTTAACTTCTTCCTTAATCATAGGAATTATTGTAATGTCTGCCCTATCTCCACATACTGTACAATGATGTGACTTGCTTCCTGTTTCTGTAGTTGTAGCTTCCTTATCTATAGTCCATTCTACACTGTAATGATGTCCAAGGGCTTCTACTGCTTCTGTCTTTGTAACATTACATCTTGTACATGTATATGTCTTCTCACCAGTTTCTGTACATGTTGGGGCTTTTGTTATCTTTCCTTCACCCCATTCGTGTCCTAATGCTTCTATAACTGTTACTTTTGACTTACTGTCACAGCCTGGTCTTGTACAGTGATGTGACTTACTTCCAGCTTCCTCGCAGGTTGCTTCCTTATCTACTGTCCATTCTACACTATATGCATGACCTAATGCTGCTATCGCTTCTGTCTTTGTTGCATTACATCTTGTACATGTGTATGTCTTCTCTCCAGCTTCAGTACATGTTGGTGCCTTTGTTTCTTTTCCTTCACCCCATTCATGTCCTAATGCTTCTATAACAGTTACATCTGTCTTGCTTTCACAACCTGGTCTTGTACAGTGATGTGACTTACTTCCGGCTTCCTCGCAGGTTGCTTCTTTATCTACTGTCCATTCTTCACTATAAGCATGACCTAAGGCTGCTACGACTTCTGTCTTTGTTGCATTACATCTTGTACATGTGTATGTCTTCTCACCGGCTTCTGTACATGTTGGTGCTTTTGTTTCTTTTCCTTCGCCCCATTCGTGTCCTAATGCTGCTATTTCTGTCACTTCTGACTTACTATCACAGCCTGGTCTTGTACAGTGATGTGACCTGCTTCCTGCTTCTTCACAGGTTGCTTCTTTATCTACTGTCCATTCCTCACTATAGGCATGTCCTAAGGCTGCTACCTCTTCTGTCTTTGTTGCATTACATCTTGTACATGTATATGTCTTCTCACCAGCTTCTGTACATGTTGGGGCTTTTGTTATCTTTCCTTCATCCCAGCTATGTCCTAATGCAGCTATTTCTGTTACATCAGTCTTACTGTTACAGCCTTCTGCTGTACAGTGATGTGACTTGCTTCCTGCTTCTTCACAGGTTGCTTTTTTATCTACTGTCCATTCCTCGCTGTAGCTGTGTCCATGTGCCTTGATTACTTCTGTCTTTGTAGTATTACACTCTTTACATGTGTATAATATCTCACCATCAGTATCACAAGTTGCTTCTTTTGTTACCTTTCCTTCATCCCATGTATGTTCAAGAACATTTATAGTTTCTTTCTTAGTTTCTCCGCATACTTTACATGTATATATCTTTAAGCCTGCTTCAGTACATGTAGAATCTTTTGATATTTCTCCATCATTCCATACATGTTCTTTATGCACAATTGGCGAATCATTATAAGATGTTCTTTCCCACTGTAATGCTGTAAGGTCTTTAAGCTTTCCAGCACCTGTATATGGCTGAACCTCTGTACTCAGACTGTCTGCTGCATATAATACATAATCACTATATGGCAGTGCATTCTTGAATTCTTCTCTATCCTGAACAAGTGCTACCTCACCTGCCTTATCTGTGTTAAGTGCTACCTTTAACTCTGCCTGCTTGCCATCAAGCATATATATAGAATTAAATGCATTGATATATCCGGCTGCACTGCTTCCATTACCACTTATAAGTACATTAGTCATACCTGACATATAACAGTTCTCAAGCAGCATATGTGCTCCACAGTTAGATGAAGCACCATTACTTACTATCTTCTTTGCATACTCTGAACCTGCTGTTTTTTCTATATCCAGACGATAATTCCTAAGATTCTGTGCATCCATAATACAATTATACACATGTGCTGTACCGAATCTTAATCTAGGCATTCTGTCCATAGAATCCTTATAGTAGTTATTAGCAAATGTTACTGTTATATTCTTAGATGATGTATCCTCATCGCTCTGTCCAAGAAGATGTGTTTTCTTCTGTCCATATGCATAATTACATATCTGTTCATGTGTCATTCCAGATTCAAGCAAATGCTTATAATATGCATATCCATCCGGATTAGCCTTCATAGCATTCATCATATTATCAAAGAATGTTCCACCATCACTTGCTGGAAAGAATTCACACCATGATATTGTTATGTTGCTCTTATCTGTTGGTGTCTTAATATCTATAACGCCATCATATGCCTTATAAAAAGTACAGTGGTCAATCCATATATTAGAGCTTCCCTTTTCTATAGTCATATAATCCCAGTCGTTACGGTCATATCCACCTTCTGTTTCATCATCCCATTCCCAGAGTTCATCAAACTTAATGTTTCTTATAATTATGTTGTCAGAACCTGTTATATCTATACATGTATGTGTAATCTTAGCACCATTCTTAGAATAGATTGTAAGATTGCTCATACCTGCAAGCTTTAACATTGATATACCTGACTCAATAAGGTCTGGGTGTGTAAGTGGGTAGTTCTTATGTGCAGTTATAAATGACTTATATTCTGAATAGCCTTCAACTTCCTTATCGCCAAGTGCTATATCCGCTGTAAGTTCTATAACTGATGCACGTCCACTGGCTTTAACACGCTTTATCGCATCTAAGAATTCTTCGGCACTTCCTGCCTTATAATAATTCTTTGACTCTTCAAGAAGATTGCCACCACCAGTTACACCGGCACTTGCTGCATAACCTTCAACATTATACTTGTAAAGTCCTGTATCATCACCATCATTTTCATTGTAGGTATCTGATACATATTCTTTTGTTACATACTTCTGTTCTGCTTTGGTTGTTACATTTCCTGCATAATTAATACCAACAGCACTAAATACTGTATAAGGATCCCATCCAAGATAATTAATCTTAATCATCTCATCTGCCTTATTCTTAGATATCTGTCTTCTGTTAGCATTAATAACATATCCTGGTCCAAAGCTTCCATACTCATAAAATCTTGCTGCGGCGGCTGAATTACCACTCATATCTGTATATGGATTAGCTGCATTTGCACGTATAATCTTACCCATATAGCAGTCTATCCATGTTATATAAGCATCTGCTCCCCAAGGTCTTGCAAGATAATACTTATTACCTGAGCATCCATCCTCTGAAAGAACCTGGCACTTATAAAATGTAAGTCCATATGCTGCATCCGCAGAAGTCTTAGGTGCACATACATAACCTGAATTCTTGTTAGCATTATAACGGAATACAAGCTTACAGTCGTTGAATAATGCCCTTGGCTCATTACCATATATAAAGTCTACATTACCTGCTATGTAACACTTGTAATAATACTGTGTACCCTTGTTAGCACATAATGTATCCTGATAACCAAGTATTCTTACATTAATATATGAAGCGTTATCAGCATCATTGCTTAATGCATCTGCTGACTCATTACTCTTACTGCCATCTCCAAGATATTTATATGTATTCTCGAACGTAAGATTCTCTGCCGTAAAGTTGTGTGCTGTGTTTACAATACGTACTGCACAACGCACACCCATGTCACCTCCGGCAAGTTCATTAACATCATAATATATTCTTGTCTTTTCACTATCTTCACCTATAAGAGATATATAAGGTGATGATACAACAAGATGTTCATTATAATCGCCTTCCTTAACAAGAATAACTACTCTTGTTTCATTAGACTTGTCAACTGAATTTACTGCTGCCTGAACTGTCTTATATGTAGGAATACCATTAACTTTATCGCCATCTGTTCCTTTATATGAGGCATCAACTACCTTATTATAGTTAGTAAGATATACATAATTAAATGTTTCTCTTGTTACATTGCCATCTTTATCTGTTATAAGTAATTCAACATCATTTCTTCCCGCTGAAAGCTCTTCATCTGTAAATGTAAATGTTCCCTTAACGCCTACTGCCTGTTCATCAGCAACATTTCCATTAATCTTTAATGTAACTGTTGACTGCTTCTCAACAACACCTTCAAGTGTAAGCTTTCCATCATATACTGTGTTATATGACCTTTTAGTTATAGTAAGTCCTGCTGATGAGTCTTCGTATACATACTCACCAGTATGTCCGGCACTTGGTACTGCCCATACTGCCTCAGATGGATTACTATTATTATCAACTTTGCCATCTTTATGTGAATATGCTATAGCGTAGTAATAGTATGGCATCTCAGCTTCAACATCACTATCTTCATAAGCACAATCGCTTACTGTTGCTATAAGCTTAGCATTATCACTTGTTTCATCATATGAATAACGATACACCTCATATGTATCTGCTCCATCAACCTTATCCCATGCAAGGTTAATCTTCTCACTTGTTGATGATATACTAAGTACTGGCTTATCAAGTGCGGGCAATATATATACATCATCTGATTCAACGTATGAATTAATCTCACCGTCAACACCAAGCTTTCCGCTTACCCTGAACTTGTAATTGCCAGCTTCTTTTAATACATATCTGTATGAAGTATCTGTGAGTGCAGACTCAACCTTACTCCATGTACTTCCATTATCCTGTGATACTTCGAGTACATATAAGCCATCTCCGTCTGCCTCTACCTTATTAGTCCAGCTTACATCTATGTATTCTCTTGTGTCTGAACCTGCCGCTGTGACTGTATCTATTTCAGGTGCTGTTCCTTCTGCCTTGTAACATTTATTCTGGTCATAAAGAACTTTCCCATCAGTGGCTTCATACTTCATATTCTTAATAGTCGCCTCAACTCCGGCTAATACAAAACCATAAGATACTGCTGTATCAACTTTATCTGCCTTAAACAACTCTGTACTTGTATACTTGTACACTAACTGCTGTTCTTTCTGTCCTTTCGGTGTAACAGATATAACCAGACCCTCGTCTGTCTTTACCATCTCGAAATGTACCATTGTACCAACATCAACTGTTCCTGTTACTGAACTTCCTGCACCAACTGGTTCACTTGTTCCTTTGTAATATATCTGCTTTAATTCTGTTGACTTTCTTATACCGACTGTAGCTATCTTGCTGCTGTCATAAGCACCAAAGAATAAACCGTTGCTTGAGCTATTTCCACATGAATTAATAATTATATCTGCTGATAATTTATTAATATCTGCTGTTTCTTCAAAGCCATAGTAACTTACTGTTGAACTTATAGCTGTTTTGTCACTGGCATCTGCTGAAAGTGTACCGCCTGTCTGTGTCAGCTTAAGTCTCTGTCCTTCCGGCTGTACCACAAGATTACCTGTATTGCCTGTTATCACTGGCATCTTTGGCTGCTTGACATATTCAACTTCCTTGGCATCGTATACTACTGATATTGACTTGATATAGGCATTATTACTTATAGATACTACCTCTACTGTACCTGCCTCTTTTGAGTCATATCTGTAAGTTGTAACTGCTGTTGTTGTACTTGCTGCTTTGCCACCTATTGTATACAAAGCATAAGCTGCCTGATATGCCTCTACTGATATAGTACATTTTCCACTTACTGGTATGATAATCTTAGTTCCTTCATTTAACTGGGCTGAATTACCATTAGCCCTTATCCTTCCATTAGTAGTGTCTAATGTAAGACCATCGTAATATGCAACTTCATTCTGTATTGTATCCTTGAATTCAGATGCGAAAGACCAGCTTGTTATCTGTTCAAATGTAATCTTCTGTGTCACTGCCTCTGACTTAACTGTTATATCAGCTCCTGACTTAATCTTATATGGCTGTGCCATAAAGTCGCCGCTAAGAGTAAGTGTATAAGAACCCTCTCTTAACTTAATGCTGTCCTGTGAGCTAAAATTATATACATACTTTTCATTATTCTTATCTGTATATGTATAAGTTACATTTTTATCTGTAAGGTCTGGTTCGTCAGGAAGATTAAGTGTAACAGCATATGTTGGCTTAAGCCCAGCTGTTATATCTAATGTTCCGTCTTCTGTATAGCTTATTCCACTGTGTGCAGATGTTATCTCATAATCATCTACGCCTGTGAGTGCAACGCTATATGTTACTTCCTCTTCAACCTTTGCAGAATATGACTTCTTATCATCTGCTATAGTAACCTCTGGTACATACTCTGTATCTTCATCTGTTGAAAATATTATTCCAAGCTCTGATACATCATAGTCATCTGCAAAGCCTGTTATAGCACCACTTACTGTCTTAGTTGAAAGCTTCATGATTGTAATATCCGCTGTCACCTCACTTGAAGCTTCCTTGCTAATCTTTACTGATGTTATGTCACTAGTTATAATATAAGCAGGATTGCTTATAGATAACTCATATTCCATTTCTGTATCTTCTACTGGAACTTCAATAGAATACATCTTATCTGATATTTCACCAGAATACTGTAATCCTGTAGTCTTATTAGTTGCAACTACACAAGTTCCATCTGGGATAGTTGATGAAGATGTGACAGTTCCTTTGATTGCTGTCTTTTCAAGTTCTTCACATTGTATTGAGAGGGACTTGATATAATTATTTTTTCCGTCAGTTGTATTTAAAAAGTTTAATGTAAGTTCTCCCTCATCACCTGTGAGATAACAAACAAATTCCAAATCAAGATAATTCTTATCTTCTGAATTAGCAGCACATGAAACACACTCTGCCTTTTCTAATACTCGACCTGATAAATCAAGATATTTACCTAATATATTCGATATATCTTTTACTTTTTCTTCATTTTCGTCCTTATCATCACAAGTATTCTTATATGCCGTAAGCCTGATTACCGCTTTATCACCCATTGCAGGCATTGTTAATTGAGTTTTAAGATTAACCTGAATTCTTTTATTTGATGAACTAGGCGCAAACTTTCCACTAGATGCATCTACATATAACACATCACCATCTGAATTAGTATATGTTCCATTGCCTGATTGGATAGTTGTCTTATTATCTGAAATTGTATTATCATAGCTCCACTCTGCTGAAATTGTCTTCCCTGTTTCAAACTCGCTAAGCTTATCAGCAGAAAATGCTGCTGATGTTGTTGCAGCGCTTGTGGAAGAGTCTATCTGCATAGAATACAGATATGTATTAATACCTATTGTAAGAGCCACATTCTCTGCATTTTTCTTTACATATCCTGTTATCTCATATATTTTGCTTCCTTTAGATTGTACAGTAACATCTTCCATACCATCTAACTCGATATCAGAAACAGTTAATGCACTTTCTGACTTCAGAGTAATTGTACAATTACCTGCACCTGCAACTACAGGAAATGTAAGTACAGTACCATTATTAGTCTGATATGCATTGCTTCCATTGCTTGAAAACTTGCCTGATGTAGCATCAATTACTAATTCATCACCTTTTGAATTAAGTAATTTTCCACTATTTTTTTGCAACTTTGTAACGTTATTACCATTGCTATCATACATTTTATCGTTCGTATCTTCATATGTCCATGTAGCAGACATACTCTCCGCCGCCTTCGCCTTAACCGCAAACAGCCCATCCGGTATATAGAGCCCCGACAGGATTAAAGCCACAGCCATAATCACAGCCGATATTCTCTTAAACCATCCTTTCTTCCTTACTGATTTCTTCATCTTTTCTCCCTTTCCATGCATAAGAAACCTATAATTACCATCATTAATTGTTTTTATATGCACTGTCTTTTTTGTTGACTTTGGACAAAATTTGTCCACCTGTTTTAACTAAAGAATACAACCTGCACTAATTTTATACAACTAATATTTTTTCAGTTTATATATCAACCACTGAATTTTTTAGCTTTTATTCGTCTTTTTTTAGTACATTAGTACTATATATTCAGGTGTTATCCACAACAAAATTCATAACTCGAAAGATTAACAAAAAAATACAAAGAAACACCGCGTCAGCCTTTCAGCCACCACGGTGTCTCTTTGTATAATATTAGGAAAAAAGTTTTATATAAATGTGAAGGGTATTCCACATTTGTATCATTATGCAATTATTTAATCCACATAAATCAACTTTTATATCTGACCTGCGGCATTATTTATTTATCAAGTTTATCAAAAACAATCAATTTATTTATGAGATATTAATTATACCAGTCCAAGTATATGTGGTAGGAACATTGATATCTGAGGAATATATGTTACAAGTAACAATGCTATAAGGATTACTCCGAAGTAAGGAAGCAGTGTCTTTATAACGCTCTCGATTGTTGTTCCACCAACACGGCATCCTGTGAAAAGAATTGTTCCAACAGGAGGTGTTATTGTACCAATTGATAAGTTGAAGCAGAGTAAGATACCAAAGTGGATAGCATCAATACCAAGTGACTTACAGATTGGTAAAAGGATTGGTGTAAATATAAGTATCGCTGGTGTTACATCCATAAATGTACCAACTACAAGTAATAATACATTTATAAGAAGTAATATAAGGAACTTATTAGTTGTAAGACCAAGTATTGCCTTAGCTATCATATCCGGAATTCCTGTAAATGCCATAGCCCATGACATAATAGATGAAAGACCGATCATGAATGTGATAATACCTGTTGTCTTAGCTGCCTCAAGGACAATTCTAGGAATATCCTTAAGCTTAAATGCTCTGTATATAAGTGATAATACTGTTGCATATACTACTGCGATAGCAGAACCTTCTGTTGCTGTGAAGATACCTCCAAGGATACCTCCGATTACGATTACGATAAGTAAAAGGCTTGGGATTGCCTGCCAGAATGTCTTAAGAGCAACATTAAGAGGAACTCTTGATTCTGCCTGATAACCACGCTTCTTAGCCATAATACCTGCAAGTATCATAACAGCACCACCCCAGAGGATACCCGGAATATAACCTGCCATGAAAAGTGCTGCGATTGAAACACTACCTGCAACGCTTGAGTAAACAATCATTGTGTTACTAGGTGGGATAAGCATACCTACTGGAGCAGAAGCTACGTTTACTGCTGTACTGTAGTTCTTATCATAACCTTCTTTTTCCTCAAGTGGTCCGATTGTACCACCCATAGCAGCGGCGGCTGCTGCACCAGAGCCTGAGATTGCTCCGAATAACATATTTGCTACTACATTTGACTGTGCAAGAGCACCCGGCATACGTCCGCTGATTACCTTGGCACAGTTTACAAGTCTCTGTGCGATACCACCATTATTCATTATGTTACCTGCAAGAATGAAAAATGGAATGGCTATAAGTGAAAACGAGTTAGAACCCGCGAATATTCTCTGTGCTGATGTTGCGAAAGAAACATCTGCTGGAATCATACATATCATTGAAACTGCTGATGACATACCTATGGCTACACCGATTGGAGCACCGATAACAAGCAGTACTACCAGTATTGTAACCATTACTAAGGCTACCTGTAATGCTATACTCATATTTACCTCCTATTCTGCCTTCTTCTTAAGCTCAAGACCGATATTATATATGCTGTAGAATATAATAATCACGCCGCATATTGGGATGATTGAATATATAATACCTGTTGGAATGTGTAATATTGAATCGAACTGTACAAAGTTCATATGTGTTATCCTGAAACCACCAAATACCATTACAAGTCCTGAAAATGCTATTGTTACACACTCGATTATAATATTGACTACTGTCTTTGCTTTTCCTGGAAGCTTATCCTTTACAACACCTATGTTGATATGTTCTCTCTGTCCGAACATATATGTTGCTGATATGATTATTAACCATACAAATGCATATCTTGTAAGAATTTCTGTCACGCTGCTTGGCGCAGAGAAGATATATCTTGCAATTACCTGATAAGTTACCATAAGCACCATCATTATAAATATGAATACGCTTGCATACGAAGTTATCTTATCCAATATATTTTTAACTGTCTTCATATTAAGTACACCTCCTCATTAGTTCTCGTCACGTAAAGCTTCTACCTTATTATATATATCCTTTGTCATATCTGACTGATTAGCGATACTGTCAAGTAATGGCTGGCATTTCTCTCTGAATTCGTTAGTATCTGGATATACAAATATTGCTCCGTGTGCTTCTGCTTCTTCCTTACCTTTTTCAACAGCTTCCTTAAATGTGTCAAATTCGTATTCTGTTGACTCCATTACAAGCTCGTCAAATATTGCTCTGTCTTCTGCTGACATACTGTCAAGAAAGTTAGTACTTGCTACTACTACGTCTGGATGTACGATATGTCTTGTATATGAATAATACTTTGCTACTTCATAATGCTTGAAGTCTGAGTATACAAGCTCACTGTTTTCACCTGCATCAATAACACCCTGCTGAAGTGCTGTATATACCTCTGACTGAGACATTGCTGTACCTGTACCACCCATATACTTAACCATGTTAAGATATGTAGTACTGTCATTAACTCTGACAATCATACCCTTAAGGTCATCTGCTGAGTTAATAGGCTTAGCTGCATATATGTTTCTCTCGCCGGCTGTATATATTGTAAGAACCTCAAAATTATATTTCCTTGTTGACTTAAAAAGGTCTGTGAATACACCAGTTTCTGTTGCTCTTCTTAAGTGGTCCATATCCTTGTAAAGATAAGGGGCACCTACGATAGCAAAGTCTGAATCATATCCTTCTGGCACTGAACATGGAACGATAGCCATATCAAGAGCACCTGTTCTTATGAACTCTGCCATAGAACCCTGCTCACCAAGCACACCATTTGCATATATAGTCATCTTGTATCTTCCATTAGTTGCCTGCTCGAACTTTTCACCAAGTTCCTTCATAGCCTTGTACTGTGGATGATTTTCATTCTGGTTGAATGCTACTCTTATGATTTTTACTTCCTGACCGTCCGCACTGTTAGTTGAACATCCTGTAAGTGTAAGACTGGCCAGCATTGTTACGCATAATATCAATGCTATTAGTTTCTTGCCCATAAATTCCTCCATATCCGATACATCCCCGCTGACAGCCATAACCCTGATAAATGTCTGCCAGCAGCCTGTATGTATCTACGTGATTACTTTAAAAGGTCTACGCTTACCTTTACTACAACTTTTCTTACTTTAATAGGTTCTCCATCTGCAACCTGTGGTCTGTGCACATCTGTTGGAAAGAATACACAGAAGCATCCTGGTGTAGATGTGATGAAACCTTCATTTTCAACTTCCTTATAGAATATAAGGTCTCTCTCGTCAAATCTTTCAGCTACTTCATAGTTGCCTATATCTGGTGTAAAACCTAACTTTTCTCTTCCTGTTACAAGGAACTGTACATCTAAGTACTTCTCATGAACCTCTGGCTTTCTGTCTGCAAGTGGTTCTGTCATAGCATCAAATACCTGTGCATATAACTGCTTTCCTTCTATTTCGTATACGCCTGGCTCCATCTTTGTGAAATCATTGCTCTTTAAGTATTCGATTGCTCTTTGTACTGCCTTTGGATAATTAGAATAATCATCCTTTGTGTGAATTGATGAAAATATCATTTTGTTGCTCCTTTTCGTCTGTATTCCGTTAGCAGACATTCCTTAATTTTAATTATTTTTATTATTCTCTATATTTAGTTTCTGTCTGTTCTCGCTGATATTATATTAATACATGCTAATATTTTTATTTACCAGCAATCTATTCAATAATTCTATATCTTTTACTGGACGTTATTCTTACTCTTATCTTCCATGGCGTGAACCATATTAACTATCATCTTATGTGAAGGAACTGGCACACCAAGTCTGTCTCCTGCCTTCACAACTGCACCACTTATTGTATTAACTTCTGTAAGTCTGCCTGCCTTTAAGTCTGCGTAAATAGATGTTCTTCCTTCTGGTGAATTGATTGAAGTATTTCTTACTCTCTCAATCATTTCATCCTCATCAAACTCAAGTCCCATAGCCTTTGCTACCTGCATTGCTTCTTTTATAAGTGTAACTGTCATATTCCATGCATATTCATCCTCTGCGATGAACCCGATAGGTACCTGAAGTACTCCTGTTAATGCACTAAGTGAGACATTCGTAAAGAGCTTATCCCATATAAGCTGCTGTATATTATCGTAAATGTGTGTATCAAAACCACATCCATCAAGACAGACCTTTACTTTCTCAAGCATATTATTCTTGTCTTCTACAAGCATACCTATATTAGTCTTTCCCTTGCCGCCTCTTCTAACATATCCGTTATCAAGAATAGCTCCATTATCTTCTGTTGTTCCTATAATAATTCTTTCCTTAGGAACGAACTCTTCAATAATATCTTCGTGTCCGGCACCATTCTGAAGAGTTAAAACATAAGTATTATCACCGATTATAGCCTTATTTTCCATAAGCGCAGCTCTTGAGTATAATGCCTTGACAAATATAATAACAAGATCAACCTCACCTATTCCTTCGCTGCTAAGTAATGCCTTTGGATGGTATACAACATCTTTATCATTTTCATATAACTTTAATCCGTCTGCACTAATCTTCTCAACAAGGTCTTCCTTCTTATCTATCATGTAAACATCATTATTCATAGAAAGATGTCCACCATATATAGAACCCATAGCACCAGCTCCAAGTACTGCTATCTTCATAGTAATCCTCCATTCTTGCGCTGCTTCTTTGCGCATCTCAAGTTTGTGCGAAGTACAAATCTTGCGTGTGAAAAATCTTATTTTTCACACTAATCCTCCATTTCTGAACCGTAATATTTCTTATTATACAATATACTTTATATATAGCATATTTTAAAATCCAGCCGGTAATATTATCACCTGTTTAAAAGCCTCTATAATAATCATAGTCATCAGCTTTTACAGACTTACCGGCTGATTATCAACCGTAATGCTTTTCTATATTATCTCGTAAATTCAGCAAGTCCTTCGATTGCATATGCTCTGATAGGGCATGAATCTAATCCATAGATTGGAAGTGGTGAATATGACATAAAGAATGTATCCTGTGAAAGCTTATCAAGATTCTTTAATACCTCAAGGAATACTATGTTTTCTGCCATACAGATATCGTGGAAAGGCTTAACATCTTCGTTGCAGTTCTCAATTGAAACTCCATCACCAAAGCCTACACACTTAATCTTGTGGTCTACACACCACTGTGCTGTTTCACCATTAACTAATAATCTCTGATCCTTATCTGTATTAGTATCAGGTGTGAATGGATCAATCTTATAAGAAGAATCTATGATAAGAATATCTCCTTCCTTAACCCAGCCCTCTGTTGCCTTATCAAGGTCTGCTGCACTGATGTGCTTTCTATGAGGAAGTGTATCCTTGAAATCTACATATATTGCTCTTCCCATAAATGTTGTAAGTGGAAGCTCTGCAACTGATGGCCAGTTATCATCATGATGATAAGGACACTCACAATGTGTTCCAAGATGGCTTGTAAGATCCATAGCTGTATGGAAATCAGGGATTGGTCCACCTGTATTATATCTGATAAGATGGCATCTTCTAGACTCTGTCTTTGGGTCTAATGGCTTTGTAAGATCGATTACCTTTAATCCGTTTCCTAAATCAAATGTTGTATTCATAATATGTTTCCTCCTTAAACTTTGTTATTGATTGTGTTTTAAAATGTTTGTTAACTTTTTGTCTTTCCTTTCGACACTTGCAGTATACCAGTATACCGGTATATAATCAATTATCATTTTTTTATAAATTTATTGGGCATTTTTTATGCATTTTAAACAACTCAATGTCGTTTTAAAGATACTTTATATAAATGGTTGCTTGGATTTTTATATAAGTTTGATAAATAAATATCAATGTTATATCATAATGTCCTACATAGAACAAAAGAAAAGAATCACAGGAATAGAATAACTGAATTTAAAAATTTACACTTTTGACACTTTATTTTATATGGTGTAATATATGATATTGCTTTTATTTTTAAGTCATGTAACATAACGTCTGGATTAAATATATTTAATTTTACAAAAATGGAGATATAATATTTATGAACACTTCTACATCATACTGGCTGAAAAAGGGTATACATAATGGTATGCCAATAGCTCTTGGATATCTTGCTGTGTCCTTTACTCTTGGAATAGCTGCTAAAAACGCTGGTCTTACCGCACTTCAGGCTGCACTTGCCAGCATCACCTGCCACGCCTCTGCCGGAGAATTCGCCGGATTCACGCTTATAGCCGCACTCGCCACATATGCAGAAATAGCTGTCATGGAACTTATCATCAACGCACGATACTTTCTTATGTCCTGTGCGTTAAGCCAGAAGCTTGACAACAAAATGCCTTTTTTTCACAGACTGATCATGGGACTTTTTGTTACTGATGAAATATTTGGATTATGTGTATCTGTTCCTGAAAAGCTCAATCCTGCATATATGTATGGCATGGTGCTTGTTGCATCCCCTGCCTGGGTTCTTGGAACCTACTTTGGTGTACTTTTTGGAAACATACTTCCAGCAAGCATCGTAAGTGCGCTAA
>OGLW01000457.1_pt1 | contig 20123 bp, 30 predicted proteins | sample 1572961 | NCBI WGS metagenome assembly OGLW01 (sample SAMEA2581880, study PRJEB24529) | metagenome | biome: Human gut stool | place: China | collected 2011
GGTTCAAAGGTTATTTGCAAAGACTAATTTGAAAATTCAAGTTTGACGAAATAAACAATATAAACAGAATAAATGGTTATAAAACTGATCAAAGAGAGGTTGCTTTAAAACAATGCAGCCTCTTTTCGTATTTATATACAAAATAAAGATGTTGCCATAAATTCATAATTCAACCGGAAGTTGAATGAGTTTTTGATTTGCCTGGCGTATAATAAGTAAAAGAAGGGGTGATAAGATATGAGTATTTATATAACCGGTGATGTGCATGGTGATTTTTTTGAGCTGCAGCAGTGGTGTTGTGCGATGGAGCCAAAGAAAAGTGATATCATTGTTATCCTTGGCGATGTGGCTTTGAATTATTTTGGTGGTTGGAAAGATCATAAAAGGAAGAAGAAAGCCAATGCACTTGGACCAGAGATTTTCTGTATTCATGGAAATCATGAAATGCGGCCGGAAGATGCTGGATGCTACGAACTGTTAGACTGGCATGGTAGAAAAGTCTGGCGGCAACCGGAATTTCCTAATCTGATCTTTGCAAAAGATGGCGAAATTTATGATCTGGGAGGCAAGAAGGTAATTGTACTTGGCGGTGCATATTCTGTAGATAAGTATTATAGACTTGCTCATGATTATCAATGGTTTCCAAATGAACAGCCATCTGATGAAATTAAGCAATTTGCAGAAGAACAGATTGCCGGAGCAGACTGGAAAGTAGATGCCGTCTTTTCTCATACCTGCCCCTATAAATATCGTCCGCTTGAAGCAATGATCCATGGATTTGATCAGAACACAATAGATACAACAACAGAAGAGTGGCTGGATCTGATAGAAGATAAACTGGATTATAAGAAGTGGTATTGCGGACACTGGCATATCAATAAACGCATTGATAAGATGGAATTTATTTTTCATGATGTACGACTATTTTAAGGAGGTAAAGGCAGTGATCGATAGAAATGATCCGGAAATTCGGGCATACCTGAAGGAAGAACTTCAAAAGCAGAAAGAACAGATTGCAGAACGGATCCTGTGGAGAAATGCCAAATCACTGATTGGTGGTCCAACGTATGCTGATATGGAATATTATACTGGCCTTTCCAGAGCGGAAATTGAAGAAATCGCGGATAAATGCCAGTGGAAGTTGATAATGAAAGAAGGCTATGCAGAGGGAAACTTGGTTGGACAAGTGGAAAGTTTTTGTAATTGCCTAAAAGAGAAAGATGTCGATTATGAGAAAATATCCAGAGGATATGGTATAGATTTATCCTGTGTAAAAGAATGGGCAAAGGATCCAGACAAGCATGCAGTATTGGAATTAGTTTTTCAGGGAATTGACGATGATTATATTATAGAGAGTTTCAATTTTACAGAGGAAGAATTTTTAAGTCTTGTACTGTCTGATCAGGAATTGCGGGAGTATAAACCTCTTTTTCAAAGAAAGGAACTTTCAGATGAAGAATTGGAAGCGCGATATCAGAAAATGATTGAATCAGAGGAATAGTGATGGAACAACTGATTAGTAATGGTCCAGAGAAAGTGGTCTTTCTGGATGTGGATGGAGTTTTGAACAGCAATCGTTCGACAGAACCAACCATTGCAGAAGATATGGTGAAGAGATTAGCTCACATTGCCAGGAAAACAGGGGCATCTATTATTTTATCTTCTTCCTGGCGCTACGAATATGTGCGGCATATAAATCCAGAATCGGATTATTACGACAAGGATATCGATCATCTTATTACAATATTAAAGAAATATGGATTAGAAATTGCTGATACAACACCTTTATCCTATATCAATGGAGCAAATGCACGTCCTTATGAGATTCGTACATGGCTTGCAGGTCGGGCCAATGTAAAACGGTTTGTTATTCTGGATGATGAATTTTGGCGCTGGAACTATTTGGAAGATTTTGTTGTGTGTACTATGCATATGGCATCAGGTGGAATTACTACATATGGGCTTACAGATGATGATGCTCAGAAAGCAATTGATATTTTAGCGGATAAAGCCAGTATTCAGAAACAACTTCAGGAAGAAAAAGAAAAAATCGTAGAGAAACTTCTAAAGCAGTACGGGGCGGATGATATCCAGATAATTGCAGCATGTACAGATATGCCTTTGGATGAAGTTTGTGACATCGCTGATAGGATAGAAAAAGCTGCAGAAGAGCAAAAAGATAAAGAAGAATATAAGCGAATGTTGCAAATAGGTAGAGTTATGGCCCATATTGCTGCTGTATATCGTATGTTTAAGCATCCAGAATGGGTTAGCGCTTCAGAACGTAACGTTGTTTTTAATGCCTGTGAAGTAGATCAAAGTAAGTTTAATACGAAGTTATGGGAGAAAGAGACCGAAAAGTGTGCGATATTAGAATGCTATAAACATAATATTCCGCCAGAATGGGCTATGAAGGAACTTGGCCTTACAGAAGAAGAGTTCTATAAAAATGAACCCTATTCATCTATGGACATAGATAATTATGAATCAGCTTTTGTAATAACCGATATCCCAGAAGAAAAACTGGAAGAATTGTATCAAAAGTATTGCCAAAGATAGAAGGGAAAATAATTATGACGAAGAATGAAGAGCTGTTGACTGTAACAAACGAAAATGAAGAGAAACTAAGAGCGTTGGTTGAAAAAGCTAAGACCTGGGCCCCAAAGCTTTTCCAACGGCATTATAAGATTACTCCAGAAGAATTTGAAAAGACGGAGTATACTCGAACTTTTGGATATAGAGTTTTTGAGGATGGCGTTATTGAGGGATGTATCGGCGTTGCTCTGGATTTAGAATATGTGGGCCGAATTGGAAAAAAGAGAAGAGGAGCGGGACGAGAAGAAGGATAATGAACCCAAAAGTGAGTATTCTATGCGACAGATCATTATTGCCAGAAAAGATCTGAATATGTCTGCTGGAAAACTGGTGGCACAGTGTTGCCATGCCAGTGAAGCTTTTCTTGCACAGATCATAGAAGCTGGGCAGTGTATTGCGGAGAATGGCACTGCTGATGATATCGTAGATACTATGCAAATCCAGATGCGCCGAGACATCCGGGAGTGCTGGATGGGTGATATTTTCACAAAGACGATTTGTGCAGCAAAGAACCGAAATCAGCTCATGAAAGCTGTCACGATTGCTGAAGATTTGGGATTGCAAGAAGGAAAAGACTTTTTCCTCATTAAAGACTGTTGTCTTACAGAGTTAGAGTCAGAAGAAATTGGAGAAGATGGCGTAGGCAGAACACTTACTTGCATTGGATTTAGGCCTTTGCCAGATGATGTGGCGCATACTATCAGCAAGAAATTTCAGCTGTACAAGTAAGGCCGCAGGGGGAATGAAATACTATGAATAAAATAGTAAAACCTAAATTTTTAAAAGGAATTGAATTGCCACAGTCTTATTTTCAAGTCCCGGATCCATATCACGATGCTCCATCTAATGGAGTAAGTCTACTGGCGTTATCAAAATATACAAGATCACAAAATAAAAGAATCGTAGATCTAAGCCGCAAAGAAATAAATGATTGCTGTGGTAAAGCGAAAAAGGGTGATGAAAAATTATGGGAATAGAAGAAAAGCTGGCAAATGCTAAAAAGACACGATGGCTTGCGGAAGGGTTTACGGATGAAGAAATAGAGCAGATTATAAAGGAAGCAAGAGAAAATGCCAAGAAGGTAAAAAAGCAAGAAAATGAGGACAAGGGAATATAGAAGGCAGAAGCGAAAAGTGAAAAACAAACAGCGTCAGGAAATGGCAGTTATGATTGGTAGACATGGTGAGCCAGGTCGGGTTCATTCTGGAAAACACTTTGAGAAGTTAGAAGCAGCAGTAAATGGTGAGAAGCCAGGAATATTTGCTAAACATGATTATGGAATGATCACTCGTGGTGTTAGCAGGAAAACAAAAACCAAGAATGGACAGGCTTCGTATCGTCATAAAGGTGCGTATGGTCCGGAAAAAGTTTATACTCGTCATGATCAGAGAGAAATGGACCGTATTTTGGAATGAAAGGGGCATTTAGCTATGAAGCAACAAAAGAGATACACAATTGAAAGCGAAATAACGAAAGCCTTAATGCAATTTTCTTTTGGAAAATTAACGCTTGCTGAGGCGAAGAAAAAGGCTGCTGTTGCTGCCAAAAATTGGGATTCATCAAATGAAGCATTGGCGCATAAAGGGCTAAATTGGTATGCAAAACAGATAATTGCTAAAATGTAGTTACTATAGAGAAGGTGATAATGATGAGATATTACATTGCGGATTTGCATTTTGGTCATGCCAGTTTAAATAATCGCATGGATAATCGAAAATTTGAAAGCGTGGAAGCCATGGATGAATATATGATCACTCAATGGAATTCCAGAGTGCGTAGAAATGATGAAGTTGTGATTCTCGGAGATTTCGCAATTTATAAACACGGGGAACAGGTAAATCAATTACTGACACGGCTAAAAGGTAAAAAGACTCTTATTATTGGAAACCACGATGAATTTGTCGATAAGAAAGATTTCCAGCCGGAGTTACTGGAAAAAATCACTCCATATATGGAGCTAAATGACAATAAGCGAAAAGTGATTTTATCGCATTATCCCATTATGTGTTATAACGGACAATATCGTTATGATTCAGATGGACATCCAAAAACGTATATGTTATATGGACATGTCCATAATACATTCGATGAAGCATTGGTTCAGGAATATCAGGAACAGGTGCGTAAACATCAGCGAGCAATTCATGGTTCTGAAGAAGAAATATCTATTCCTTGTCAGATGATAAATTGCTTTTGCATGTTTTCTGATTATATCCCGCTTACATTGGATGAATGGATTCAGGTGGATAGAGAGCGAAGAGAAAAATTAAAATGTATAGAGAGATAGTTGCCGGGGATTCGTTAGCATCCTGCAATTATCTGTTTATAAAATTGGGAGGTCATTATGATAGAAAATTATAACTATCCAGATACATATGAAATGTTTGAATTACACGATATACTCGAAGAACTGCTTTCAAAAGGCGAATATTCTATGAGGCTTGGAGAAGGGTCCAAAGTATATGCGGATCCTTCACTGGATTTTTTACTCCGGGTACTTTTTACGTCAGTGCCTGCTCGATGTGCCATTTTATCACTCTGGGGAAGCAAAGAGTATGAGCATATACTGGAAGATATTCAAAACGGAACTTACCAAAGCCTTTCTGTTGGTGACTTTGAAGAAAAGCGGAAAGAGTGGATTGAGGATATTAAAAAGACAGAACATCCAATGCTTCGGATTGTAAAAGCAATAAAGTATAGTCGGGAAGTAGATGCATGGGAAATAAAGAGACATTTTTTAAGCTTAGTTGCTAAAAAGAAAGGTTTATTAATATCTACGGAAGTATGTGGCAATATGATCAGAAAAGGCTACTCATTGTCTCAGATTGCAGAAATTGTGCCATGGGTAACAAAAGCGGATATTTATGGGCTTTCTCATATGTTGGAAAATCCGCTTGAGCTGACAGAAGAGGAACGGCGAGAGGTTGAAACAGAATATAGAAAAACAGGAGAACCAGCTATTTTAAAAGGAATTTTTGGTGAACCGGATAAAAGTGAAGACTGAGAATAAGTAGAGTATAAGGAATGGTAAATATATGAGCAGTTTTGAAAATGTAGAAATATTTGAAGATACAAAAAATCTGTGTGAAATGAATGGGAGAATTAAGGAGTCCCTTACTAAATCTGTGAAAAATCAGAAATTCATTTTGGAAGGAGAGCATCTGCCTGTTGTGGATAAATCACGTTTTACAGATAAGGCGAAAGTGATTATATCCACAAAGCGGACTTTTGAGGCGGCTTCTGGTTATGCTGGGCAAAAAGTTGCAGTACATAACTTTGCTTCTGCCACTAATCCGGGTGGTGGAGTGACAAGAGGATCCAGTGCCCAGGAGGAATGCCTGTGCAGATGCTCAGGATTGTATTTCTGCCTAAGTGTACCGGATATGATGAAAGGCTTTTATTATCCTCATCGTAATGCGAAAAATCCGATCAATAATGCAGATATCATTTATACACCAGATGTAACTGTATTTAAAACAGATACAAGCAATCCGAAACTTCTGGATGAGAAAGACTGGTATGGTGTGGATGTTATCACTTGCGCAGCGCCGAATCTACGGGAAAGACCAAGCAATCGATTCAATCAGAACAATGGTGATCATGGTGTAAAAGTTAGTGACAGAGAGCTTCTGGAAATCCATAAAAAGAGACTGACAAGGATTTTGGATGTTGCTGCATTGAATAATGCCGAAGTGGTAATCTTGGGGGCCTTTGGATGTGGAGCCTTTCAAAATAAACCGGAAGTGGTGGCCAGAGCTGCTAAAGAAGTGATTACAGAGTATCTACATGTTTTTAAAACGATTGAATTTGCTGTGTATTGTTCTCCTCGTGATGATACGAATTTTAGGGTATTTAAGAGAGTATTGGGAATGATGTGATTTTTTGAGGTAGAGAAAGATATTGAGCAGAAATTTATGACATGAAAACAGAATGAGTATGATTGGCGGTTGATTGTAAAAGAAAGGTCAGCCGCCTTTTTCTTTTGCCAAAATTCTTGTAAATTGTTAGACTTTAGCTTACAGAACCGGACCATTTGGAAACTACAAAAAATACCTTTTTATTCTTATAAGTGTCTAAAACTGATTTTATTCTCTTAGCGATTCTCCATATTCTAATCAGAATTTAAGAAGGAGAGTGTATCGATCATGAGAAAAAGTATTGCTGCTTATGGATCATTATATCAGACAAGAAGTGCAGAGAGAGGTGTAAAGCGTTTTCCGACAGGAATTCCGGGGCTGGACAGAGCTTTAAACGGTGGGTTTGTGCCGGGGCTAACTGTTTTAGGGGCAACGCCAAGTGCTGGAAAAACAACTTTAGCTGTGCAGATTGCTGACAATATCGTTTGTGCTGGCCATGATGTACTGTTTGTAACCCTGGAGATGGAGCCGAGGGAAATCTTTGCAAAAGCGGTTTCTCGCCGAACATACATTAACAGCAATGGGAAATGGGGAATCAGTGCAGAAAATTTGGATGATGATACTTTCCTGGATAATATGTCTTCGGAAGTTTATCAGTATTCGGTGAATTGTGCTGCACAAGCTGAGCGAGAACTGGCTAATTTTTTCCAGATATCTCCTGATGATAAAAGCTGCGGGAAGTGTGGCTGGACAGTATCTGCAATTGAAAAATATGTTCTGGATGAGTGGATCAAGCAGAATAAGCCTGCTCCTGTTATCATCATAGACTATTTGCAGGAAATCCCACAAGAAGATCCCAAGATGCAGTCTTTTGATGCAATCAGTGAAAATGCTGCAGAGCTTAAGCTTTTCGGAAAAAGATACGAGGTATCAAACGTGACTACTATAAAGAAGAACTGGAAATTGCATCATTTAAAGGTAGCGGAAATATTGAATACCATAGTGATTGTATCCTTGCCTTACAATATGCTGCTGTTCATTCTAAGAATTTTAATTATGTAGATGAAAGAGCAAAAACCCCCAGAAAGATGGAACTTCTTTTATTAAAAGCACGTAGAGGTAATGGAAGCGCAAGAATCCTTCTGGATTACTATTCCGCTTATGATTATTTTTGTGATGTGGAAGAAGATGAGACGAGCAGTGGAAAAGCTAAGCCAGCGACAAAAGGAAAGCCTGAAAAACCTAAAAAAGAAGTGCGGTCAAAAGCTGAGATTGACAGGCGGCAACTCCTTGCTGCATTAGCGCTGGATGAAGATGAAGCAATTACAGCAGCAGCGTTAAGTGAGATTAAGGCAGAAAGACCGGATACGATTATTAATGATAGTGGTTTACCAGATGAGCAGGTGCGGGCTATCTTTGGCCCGCTTGGTATTGACTTCTAAGAGGAGGCATTTGTTATGACAAAGACAGAATTGGCGCAGAACAACTCTGCATTATGCAAAGCATTGGTAAGTTTGCGGCAACCGAATGTAAGCCCAGATGCTGGAAAATTTTGTGTGACTGTGAAAAAGGATCTGGCCTACTGTAATGGCCGAATTATTTCTCTGGATGAAAATTTTCGCAACTGCGTTGTAAATGGATATGATAAAGCTGTTATGGATGCAATCTATACAATATGGGCTTCCAGATTGGATCGTTCTAAATCTGAATGTTCCATTCGATATACAGAAATTTATGCCAGAATGAACCCAGGAAAGAAACTGCGTCTCGGTGAAGACACACATGCAAAGATCAGGAACACAGTTACAAAGCTTCGAAATTTAGAAATCACATTGAGTTTAGTAAATGATCTTGACCGTGTTCTTACATATTTTGGATACAACGTAAAAGATATTGATTTTAATCAAGTAGAGGTGAGTGGCGGGAGATTTTGCATCAAAGATAAGCTGATCAATGCAAGAGTAGTATATTCAACACTGCCCACAAAAGCAAAAGACGGTTCACCATTGGAGACTGATGGTGTTATCCTTCAAGGCTGTCCAATTCTTTATCAGTATGCACTGGCTCAGCATCAGGTTATCACGACAGATGCAGATTGCTTAAATTTGCCTGGCCGCATGACAGAAAAGAAAATTGCAATCCGGGATTATCTAATCAGTTATATTCGTTCGGAAGGGCATAGAAGTGAGAACTTCAGCAGTATGGTAGGATATCAGACCATTTATGAAAATTCAGGGACTAAGTGGAGTGATGACAAAAGATTACAGGCTAAGGATAGGGAACTGGTAAATTCAATTTTGAATTACTACAAACAGACAGGTTTTATTTATGACTACAAGAAGGATTGCAAAAATATAGAAATTGAGGTTACAAAGAAGAAAAGCCGAAGGGTGAGAAATAGAAATAATGCTGAGGAGTGATGTTGCTTCTCAGCATTTTTTAATGCACTTATTGGTGACTTGCCAGCAATTAAATTGTGATTAGATAAAATATGTGTACGTATTGGTGAATTTGAAAATCGGTCTGGATATATTGATAAGATACTTATATTGTCAATATATCCGCATAAATACTGGATATACGGTATAGCAATGCTATCAAATAAATGAATGTTAACAAAATAACAATATTGTTAATAATTAGATTATAAGCAACTTATTGGTGACCGGCAAAATGCCAAAATTTAGCGTAGTTAAGCCAAAAATCAGCATTTTTTGCGGGGAGGTATATCTATAATAAATCTATTTATATAGATTTATTATAGATATAGTTAATATAGCTTGCTTAAAAAAACGGGAACATGGAACTTGTCCAAAGATTATAAATAGAATTAGGAACATGTACAACTGAATTTACAAGAAGCGATAATGTCAGTTAAGCCCTATAACAAGAACACAGTATTAAATTGAAATAGAGTTTTACTGATTAGAAACTATAAGATATCAAATGGAACTGTATTTTATACTGATGCAACAAACCGTTTAGTTGTTAGCATAGAATTATAGATTTTACAAATGCTGTAGTTTATATACGTGTTAAGACATATTACCTTTAACAGATCAACATAATAGTTGATGCAGATAATCTAACTGGATGTTTACTAATTTGGATATACCGCCATAGGGCCAACTGTATTGGCTGTTCTACTGAGTTGCGCAGTATGAAATACTCTGATTTTGGAATAAAGCTTCAGTGGTACGGCTTTATATTTTTGTAGGGTAATGAAGAGCATGGCCTATCGGCCTGGGCAATAAATCAGAATATTTATTGGCGTTGGCTGATGTATAGGCAGCCGCTAATTTATCGCTCTTTCGGATGCAGACAAAACAGCTACAGCTTACAAATTTCCAAAGCTTCATAAACTGGCGGGAGCGATACAGTTGCAGAGCAGAGAAAGCAGTATATAGCTAAAACATTCTCCAGCCTATAATGTATGCAGTATTTACAATAGTAGGAACGATTACCTAAATTTACCGTCTTGACATCATACTCATAAAACTGTAGAATACAAATAGAACATATGTTCGGAAACAAAGGAGAGCAGTTTATGAGACGAGTGATCTTTCATGTGGATGTCAACTCAGCCTTCCTTTCATGGGAAGCATGCTATCGTCTACATCACTTAGGTGCGAAACAGGATTTAAGGAAACTGGTAAGTGCTGTAGGTGGAGATCAGGAAAAGCGACATGGTATTATTCTGGCTAAATCAATTCCTGCAAAGAAGTATCATATCCAGACTGGAGAAACTGTTGTTTCAGCAAAAGAAAAATGTCCTGAGCTTATTTTAGTTCCACCAAATTATGACCTCTATAATCGATCATCGAAAGCGCTCATAAAGCTTCTAAGTGCATATACAGATAAAATTGAACAGTACAGTATTGATGAGGCTTTCTTAGATATGACAGGTTGTTGTGATGATCCAGAACGGACTGCATATGAAATTAAGCACAGGATACATACTGAATTGGGATTTACTGTTAATATCGGGATATCTGAAAACAAACTTCTTGCGAAGATGGCATCTGATTTTACAAAACCGGATCGCGTACATACACTTTGGAAATCAGAAGTTAAAGAGAAGATGTGGCCACTTCCTGTAAGTGAATTGTTTTATGTAGGACATGCATCTCTGAGAAAGCTTAGTAATCTTGGAATCCATACAATCGGAGAATTAGCTACTACAGATCCAGTAATTCTCCAAGCCCATATGAAATCTCATGGATTACTTATCTGGCAGTATGCTAATGGCATAGATGAATCAGCAGTAATTGATACACCACCGCCAGCGAAAGGATATGGGAATTCATTAACAACACCGAAGGATGTAGTAGATCGTGATGTAGCTAAACAGTATCTTCTTTCTCTGTCGGAAACAATCTCAGCTCGCTTAAGGGCAGATGGAGTAAAAATCAGCATGGTTTCAATCAGCCTTCGAGATTGGGATTTGCGTTTCTATGGGCACCAGATTACATTACCTGTACCAACGGATCTTACAGTAGAGATATATGCAGCGGCTTGCAGATGTTTCGATGAATTGTGGGATGGAATACCATTGCGACATCTGGGCATCCATACAGGACGAGTCAGTAGGGATGATTTTAGACAGATGCAGATGTTTAATAAGGTGGACTATGAAAAGACACGGAAGTTGGAATGTGCCGTGGATTCCATTCGCAAGAAGTATGGCATGGACAGTATTAAGCGAGCCTGTTTTATCAGTTCTCCAGGTAGAATGGAAATGGATCATATGGCTGGTGGTATTAGTAGGGAAAAGAGAACGGTTGATTATTCTAAAGAACAGATACTATAATATAGGGAGTGATGTGGTATGGCTGGATTTGCAGATGCGACTAAATATGGGATAGAAACGGACAGTGGCGAACTAAGAGGTAATATGTATCACATTGCCTGTTCGACGTGGTTTACTGCAACCGGTAAAGCTATGCCGCAGTATTTTAAGTTTGAGGACGATAATGGCGATATCCAAATGGTTAGGGATATTTTGGTGAAGTACACAGAAGATAAGAATTATTCAGGTATTCCAAGCCGGGAGTACGGATGTGAAGCTGTCATTGGAGGCCTGATCCGTGAGTTTAAGCTGATATTTTATTTAGAAGCATGTAAATGGGTGATGCTGATATGAGGGAAAGAACATGTGTGGAAGATATTTCATAGATGATGAGATGTGGCGGGAAATTAAGAAGATTTGTAGACAGATTGACGATGCTAAATTAAAAGTAACAAGGGCTGATGTGCGTCCAACAGATTTGGTATGGGTGTTGACTGGGATGCAAGAGATCCATCCGCAAAAGATGCACTGGGGCTTTACTTCTCAGTATCAGGATGGTTTACTTATCAATGCCAGAGCAGAGACAGTATTATCCAAGCCATCTTTCCGAAATAGTGTACAAAATTGTCGATGCGTTATACCGGCAGCAGGTTTTTATGAGTGGAATAAAGAAAAAGAGCAGGTTTCTTTTACAATGCCACAGTCTAAAATACTCTATATGGCTGGGATTTGGCAGCCATCTGATAAAGGGAATCAATTTACAATTCTTACTACAGCTCCTAATGATTCTGTATCCCCTGTGCATGACCGGATGCCATTGGTTCTATTGCCTGAAGAGATTCAGCCATGGATTCAAAATTGGGAGATAGCAGAAGAGATATTGAGTAAGGTTCCACCATTATTGGAACGTAAACAGGATTATGAGCAAATATCATTATTCTAAGAAAAGCCCGGATTATTCATCCAGGCTTCTTCTTTACTCAAAAGTAGGTTCAACTGCAGTAATAATAATTTCTGTGCGTGGGGATGTCTTATCGCAAAAGATTCGGCTTCCATCTGTAGAAACAATGATTTTTGCATTATCATCTACCAGTACACCATATTTTACAAGAATATCGTGCAATGCTTCATTTAGATTAGTAAGGTCCACACGGCGCTTAGTTGGCATATAGAATTTAGCGGCGATATTAACGGGCTGATCAATGCCAAATGGTTTTAAAAATACAGCACAGTCCTTTTCATACTGGCTATACTGTGAAGATGGGCGTACAAAGGGAATTTTCTTACCTCCAGAACTGTTCTTCCAGCAGATCTGCTGATGGTTTTTCTTTGTGATTGGTGGAAGTGGGATGGTGATCTGGATGCTTCCGTCTTGAAGCGTTTTGGTTTCTGTCATAAATTTTTATCCTCCTGATATTTTGATGTCCAGAATATGGAGGATAGCTTTGAAAATGAAATATGCTTTCAACTGCTGGTTGATATTTGAACGGTAAGATATGTGATAATATAAATGGAAAGGATGGTGAAAGAGGATGTATGATGATATTATATTTATGTATGAGTTAATGACAGTCTGGGGTACGATTTGTGAAACAGTTGTTAGCGAAACAGATTCTGGAGTGGTGATCAGTTTTACCGATGAGAAAAAACAGAAGGAAATTTCAGCTGATACAGATGTTGTGGAGCGAATCAAAAATATCATTGCAGAACATGAGGTTATTTTTACGTATGATGAATTGGAATGCCCTGATTTTTTTGAGGGACGGTATCAAGAATTTATCTTTTCTACTGGTGATAAAAAGAAAAGATTGACTGCCTGGAATATAGGGAGAGCAAAAAATCCGGATGCTGTTTTTTATATACAGAAGACAAGTGAAACAGTAAACCGTCCAGAAAAAGCGATAGAAGTAGTTAAACTGCTTGATGAGATTTCAAAGGTACTGATTGAGTATGGTGTAGATGAAAGATGTTTGAGGTTGCTCTGAGTAGAAAAGGGGAGATAAGATAATGCATTTAGAAGAAACGTATACAGGTTTTATGCGAATCGCAAGCAACAGAGATGGAAAGCCCTATAAAGACTGGCGGGAACATTACATAGATCAGGCAGGTCTTATCTTAATTTTTCAGTCGGATAGCAGACCGGACAAATACGCAGTCTATTTCTTTTTGCCGTCAGATGAGTATATGCACTCATCATGTGGTGAACTGCAGATTCAAGATGGGAAGATTCGAATCGAAACAGAACGGAGTATTTACGAGTTTGAAGAAGATCAAGAATGTCTAACAATGGCAGAGGGATTGATTGCTTTTGAAAATGCCACATTATATTTCGGTGAAAAGCTGGAACTTCAACAGGATAAATGATATAACACAGATATAAAATGAGAACAAATGAAAGTGGCGAGGAAGGCAGAGATATGGGACATCTGGATAATACCGGAAAATTTATATCCTTTATTTTACGACATCATCCAGAAGCGATAGGCATTAAGTTGGATGAACATGGCTGGGCACAGACGGAAGACTTAATTTCCGGAATAGCGAAAAGCAGAAAATTCGATATGCAGATGTTGGAAGAAATTGTAAGAACAGATTCCAAGCAGAGATATTCTTTTAATGAGGACAAAACGCTGATCCGGGCAAATCAGGGCCATTCCATATCAGTAGATGTTGAGCCGGAACAGAAAACTCCACCGGATATTTTGTGGCATGGGACAGGTGAAAAATATGCGGAATCTATTAACAGCATTGGATTAATTCCTAAATCCAGATTGTATGTGCATTTGTCAAAAGACTATGAGACTGCAAAAATAGTTGGGAGCCGACATGAAAAATCGGTTGTATATCAGATGAATGCAGGAAAGATAGCAGCAGATGGTTATCTGTTTTATTTGTCGGTGAATGTAGTATGGCTGACAAAAGAGGTACCGGTGCGGTATTTGAGTATATTTGAAAAGTTGTGAGGCAGATTATGAATAAATTTCTTGATAATCGGATGACGATATATGAATACGGAAATCCAACGGCGGATGTTGTTTTAATTCAGCTAGTAGGTGATCATGATCTGCATGACATTGAAAATGAGATTACAGAAATCAGAAACCTTATAAATAAGGATTTTCGATTTATCGTTGTAAAGGTTAATAACTGGTACCAGGAACTAACTCCATGGAAAGCACCGGCTGTATTTGGAAACGAAAGCTTTGGTGATGGGGCTTGGCAAACTCTGGAAAAACTCTTAAAGATCTGTACGGATAAGAACAAGACATACTACATTGGAGGTTATTCTCTTTCCGGGCTTTTTGCATTATGGGCATCGTGTCAAACGGATATATTTTATGGTGTTGCAGCAGCATCCCCTTCGGTTTGGTTCCCTGGATTTGTTGAATATCTGAAAGAACGTAAAATAAAAAGTCGGTCTGTTTATCTCAGCCTTGGCAATAAGGAAGAAAAAACAAAAAATTCAGTTATGTCAAAAGTAGGAGACTGTATTCGGGAATTATATGCATGGATGCAGGCCGAAGAAATACAATGCACTTTAGAATGGAATCAGGGTGGTCATTTTAAAGATCCGACTTTGAGAGTTGCAAAAGCATTTGCATGGGTGTCAAATACAGAAAATGAAAAAGGAAGAAATGGATAATCTATGAAATTAAAAAATATTTTAATCGTTGTGAAAGACCTTGAAAAAGCAAAAACATTTTATCATGATTTATTGGCCTGGATGTAATTCTTGATCAGGACGGAAATGTGATCTTAACAGAAGGGCTTGTTCTTCAGGATGAAAAGATCTGGGCCAATTTTTTGAAAAAAGAGATAGTATCGGAACACAATTCTTCTGAATTATATTTTGAAGAAAAGGATCTTAAAACATTTGCAGAAAAATTAGAGCGTCTGTATCCGTCTATCCAGTATGTCAATAAACTTATGACCCACAGCTGTGGGCATCAGGTTGTTCGCTTTTATGACCTGGATGGTCATCTGATCGAAGTTAGAACACCGATGTGAAATTGATTACACAAGGAGATAATATTTATGATGGAAATAAAAAAGATCGATCATAATTTTTCGGTATGTCAGGTGGAGGATTATTCCCTTGTAAATTTGAATTCGGAATATAGTTTTATTGGAAAGACGGACGAAGAGAAGTCTCTTGTATGTATCACAGATGAAGTTCCGGCAAATGTGATCCAGCGGGATGATGGATGGAAAGCGTTTCGTATCCAGGGCGTTTTGGATTTCTCATTAATAGGAATATTGGCTAAGATTGCGGCAGCCCTGGCAGATAATGGTATTTCAATTTTTGCAGTGTCTACATATAATACGGATTATGTTTTAATGAAAAGAGAAAATTATCAAAAAGCATTGGATGTTCTTAAAGCTTTAGGATATATGATCATAGATTGATAAATAAGCTGACGTTTAGCTGGATGAACGGGGATAGATTTGCTACAGATGATGAAATGAATTGGTTGGTGTATGTACAGATATCTGTGTTGTGTCCAATGCCCTGATCTTGAAAGCAAAGGATCCAGAGGCTCTTTTTTCAATCAGAGTATCATTTCCGGAAAGGCTCATCCGTTACATCTACAATCGTGGCTGCTTTGGGCAGAGGTCCCAGTCCTTGCCATTTGCAAAAAACTGTTACATTCCTGCTTACTCTTTTGGCGGTTATATGCTTTATTACTTGGCATTATGCAAGTTGCCGGATTTACCTGTCCCCAAGTAGCTCTTTGGCTGGAATAGTATTCTTTTCTGGCTTTTTTGCTCCGTTTATCGATGGAAATATAGGTTTTCAAAAAGATTGTCTTATATGAAAGTAGTCGTGGTATAATAAAGAGAAAAAACGGAATGGAGACAGACAATATGAGTAACGTACTGATCGTAATTGATATGCAGAATGATTTTGTGACTGGATCACTGGGAAATAAAGATGCACAGATGATCGTACCGAATGTTAAAGCTAAGATTAAAGAGTATGCAGATCGCGGAGACAGGATCATTTTTACAAGAGATACCCACGGGGAGAATTATCTGGATACACCAGAGGGAAAGAAGCTGCCGGTAAAGCATTGTATTAAGGGTACCGATGGATGGCAGATCGTTCCCGGACTGGAAACAGGAAATTGTGAATACATAGATAAACCCACGTTTGGCTGGCTGAACTGGAACGGATTTGATGAAAAAGATGAACTGGAACTGATCGGTGTATGTACAGATATCTGTGTTGTATCCAATGCCCTGATCCTGAAAGCAAAGTATCCGGAGGCTGCAATCTCTGTAGATGCCAGCTGCTGTGCCGGAGTGACACCAGAAAAGCATAAAGCTGCATTAGAGACAATGAAAAGCTGCCAGATCGATGTTTGCGGAGAAGACAAATAAATGATTGATCCATGAAATAAATGTTTGTATGATCAAGAGGAACCACAGATGGAGAATTATATTTTAGAGGTGTGTGTAGACAGCGTAGAGTCAGCGTTGGCGGCAAAAAGGGGCGGTGCAACCCGCCTGGAATTATGCGCAAACCTTGTGATCGGTGGGACCACGCCGGGCTACACTTTATTTGAACAGGTCAAAGAGAAAACAGGACTTCCTGTCAGAGTATTAATACGTCCAAGATTTGGTGATTTTTTATACTCACACTATGAGTATGAGCAGATGCTTTATGATATCCGCTATTTTGCGCAGACCGGTGCTGATGGAGTGGTGATCGGAAGTTTAAAGGAAGATGGTACTCTCAATGAAGAACAGATGCGTGGGATGATCGAGGCAGCAGGAAACAGTGGGATCACGTTACATCGTGCGTTTGATGTATGCGCAGACCCGGTTGTCACATTGCAAAGAGCAGCAGAGCTGGGAGTAGATACGATCCTGACATCAGGGCAGGAGGCAGACTGTGTTGCCGGATGTGAACTTCTTCGCAGGCTTGTACAGCTTTCTGCTGATAAGTGTGAGGGCATAGACAGCTACTGCAAACCTGCCATACTGGCTGGCGCAGGGGTCAGTTCAGCGAATATAGCAGAAATTGCTAAGATAACAGGAGCACACGCTTTTCATATGTCTGGTAAAAAGCTTTGTTTAAGCGGCATGCATTATCGAAATGAGCGGGTACATATGGGACTTAAAGAATTGAGCGAATTTCAGATCTATCGCACGGATGAGACAGAAATCAGAAGAGCAGTTGAAATTCTGCAATCCCTTTAAGATAAAATGATAGAGTTTCTGTTATGTATACGGAGGTAATTTGGTAATGAGAAGAAAAGACAGAGAGATCTTAGATCTGGATAAAATTGAAAGCATTATTGCAGGTGCACGTTACATGCATTTGGGAATGTTTGATGAAAATTATCCCTATGTTGTGCCCCTTCATTATGGATATGAAATGAAAGATGGAAAACTGACATTTTATGTCCATGGAGCGAAGGAAGGGCATAAACTGGATTGCCTGCGAAAAAATGATCATGTTTTTGTAGAAATTGATAGAGGTGAAAATTTAATTACAGCGGATACTCCCTGCAGTCATGGTGCCGAGTATCAGAGCGTTATGTGCCGGGGAACAGCAACCATTATTGAAGAGCCGGCTGAAAAATGTAAGGCACTTGAGATCCTTATGAAAGTGCAGACTGGAGAAGAACATAGGATCAGCGAGAAAATGGCAGATGCTGTGACGGTAATCAAGGTGGATGTAGAGTCTTATACTGCAAAAGCCCGTGTAAGGTAATTGAAAAAGCAGGGGATCTGTAAAAATGAGATATGATTGTTAATAAGCTGAAGATAATGTTAACCATTTGCGATAACTGGTTGACATTATCTTTTCTTTTTGCTATACTCAAAGCGTTTTCGGAAACAGGTTATGTAAAAGATATAAAGAATATAAGGAAAGGACAATATAGCTGCAATGGAGTATACAAAGCGTCTGCTTGTATTAGAAGGTCTCCTTTCAACCCTTCCTGACTGTCAGGGCTGGATGATCGCAAAGTGCAGGTTTAGTCTTGGAAACAGGAAAATGAAAACTTCAGACCAGTTTCCTTTGCAGATATTAAAAAAGGACGGGAGGCTGGCAAAGATCCACATTTGTTCTTTTGCAGGAGAGGAAAAAGATCTTTTAGATGTGACTTTGATCAACCCGGGTCAGAGGATGACTTTGGGGAGCTGGGAAAATATGGAAACAGAAAAAGAAGATCATCTCTTTAAGGTCACCAGGGAGGAGACCGATCGCTATTTAAGGGAAGTAAAGGACCAGAATCCCATTCATCAGGGGGAAGGTGCTATTGTTCCGGGTTTTCTGATGGCGAATAAGATCTTAAAACAGTTATCACCCCAAATCCCTTTTCAGGCAGAGTTCCGTTTTCTTACCCCTCTGCAGATTGAAAGATCCGGGTGGCTTGAATTTTTATCTTCAGATGAAGAAAATGATCCGAAGATAGAAGCGGAAAAGGCATTAAAAAAGGTACAGAAAATCCATCTGAGGACGCCTCAAAATATTATTTTAAAAGCTGAAATTACAGAGTACAAAGAGTAGAAAGGAGCGGACAGCTATGAGTCAGACCGCATCAAAAACAGTTCACACAACGAAATCTTACAGTATTTGGAATATACGAAGCCTTACGATTATGGCTTTAATGACAGCACTTCTTATTGTTTCAACGTATATTAAAATACCGCTTCCCTTTTCAACAGCCAGTATTACAGCCCAGACTTTAATGGTAAACCTGATCGGTCTGCTCCTTTCTCCGTTACAGACTCTGGCAGTTATGGTCACATGGATCCTGTTAAGTGTTGTGGGAATTGGCGGATCTTTGGGAAAACTGTTAGGACCGGCAGGCGGATACCGTTATGGCAACCTGGTGGCAGCTGTTCTGATCTCCATGTTCTGCTGTAAAGTAAAGAAAGTAAGATGGCAGACTGCATTTATCATTATCGTAGGAATTCCGGTAATCTACTTATTTGGTGCAGTTCAGATGAAGTATGTGACCAATCAGCCATGGGGCGCTATTATGATCCAGGCAGTGCTTCCTTTTATTCCTCTTGATATTGTTAAATGTTTTGCAGCAGCAGGAATTGCAAAACCTCTTCGCAGACTGTTTCCAACAGACTAAAATGTTCAAAAAAGACCTGGGTATTAGATAGATAAGGGAGAGCAGACAATGGAAAATGTATGGATCCTTGGAGGACTTAGAAGTTTTATTGGTGTAAAAGACGGGATATACCGGCATATTCCGGCGGAAGTTCTGGGTGCCCAGGTCTTAAAAGAGATAAAAAACAGATTTTCATTAAAAGATGAAGAGATCGATTATATCATTGGCGGAAACGCAGTAGCAGGCGGGGGAAATATCACCCGCCTTGCTGCGCTTACAGCTGGTTTGGATGAAATGATACCGGCAGTTACTTTAGACCTTCAGTGCGGTTCCGCCCTGGAAAGTATTACTGCTGCAGCAGCGAAGATTGAAAGTGGTCTGGCAGATCTGGTGATCGCAGGAGGTTTTGAAAGTTCCTCCACCCAGCCGGTCCGCATGTGGAATTCCAATCATCCGGACTATCAGGAAGGAAAAAGCTATACAGTGGCAAAATTTATTCCTGACATTCAGGGAGAGCAGGTCATGCTAGAGGGAGCAGAAAAAACAGCTCTTACAGAAAATGTCACCAAAGCAGAAATGGATCCCTGGGTATTGTTAAGCCATAAAAGAGCTGCCCAGGCGGCAAAAGAAGGGATTTTATCTGATATCCAGTTTTCCATTGCAGACAGCAAAAAAGATGAAGGGATCAGACCTTCCATGAGCCAGAGACTCTTAGACAGGCTTCCCTGTTTACTGCCAGGCGGTTCGATTATAACAGCTGCCAATGCATGTCTGATGCATGACGGGGCAGCTTTTGTGGTCCTC
>OGLW01000469.1_pt1 | contig 19839 bp, 19 predicted proteins | sample 1572961 | NCBI WGS metagenome assembly OGLW01 (sample SAMEA2581880, study PRJEB24529) | metagenome | biome: Human gut stool | place: China | collected 2011
GAAAAGGAGGTGCGTATAAATGAAGATGACATTTCAGCCTAAGACAAGACAGAGATCTAAGGTTCATGGTTTTAGATCAAGAATGAGTACTCCAGGTGGAAGAAAAGTTTTAGCAGCAAGAAGAGCAAAGGGAAGAAAGAGACTTTCAGCTTAATTGATTTTACGGCAGATGAGTACGTCAGTATTCATCTGCTTTTTTCGTATGTGCAGGTTAAGGTTATAATAACCGGGAATAACAATGATTAAATAATGAGAATATATGGTGGACTATCATGAAGTACAAGGATTTTGAAACATTAAAGAGTAATGAAGATTTTAAAAGGGTATATACAAAAAGAAAGTCCTATGCAAACAGGGAGCTTGTCATGTATATAGCTAAGAATGGAACGGATACAAAAAGACTCGGTGTATCTGTGAGTAAGAAAGTCGGGAATAGTATTGTCCGACACAGACTGGCAAGACTTGTAAGGGAGGCATTCCGTCTTAATACAAGTCATATACCCGATGGCATAGACGTTGTAGTTGTTGTCAAGGCTGGTCTTAGAGATAAGGGTTATGCAGAAACAAGTAATTCAATGATTCATTTATTAAAACTCCATAAGGTATATATAGAATAAAGTGAATAATTATAATATGCGCAGGGAAGTTGAAAATATGGGAAAAAAGATAGTTATCGGGCTTATAAGATTTTATAAAGTGGCATTATCACCTTATAAGGGAAGAAGTTACTGTAATTATGTCCCAAGCTGTTCCCAGTATGCCATAGAAGCTATTGATATGTATGGAGTTATATTAGGTGGATGGTTGGCATTTAAAAGAATACTAAGATGTAATCCATTCCATAAGGGTGGTTTCGACCCGGTTCCCATAGGAAAGTATAAAAGAAAAAGATTACATTAATAACCAGGAGGTTTAATTTGTTTAATGCAATTATCATGCCAATAGCAAGATTGTTAGGTTATATTTTTAACCTTCTCTTTGAAGCATTAAGCTTCTTACACATAGGAAATGTAGCTATTGCAATCGTTTTATTTACAATTATTGTCAAGCTTTGTATGCTTCCTTTAAGTATCAAGCAGCAGAAGCTTGCAAAGCTCAACTCAGTAATGAGCCCTGAGATAAAGGCTATTAATGAGAAGTATAAGGATAAAAGAAATGACCAGAATGCAATGATGAAAATGCAGGAGGAAACTAAGGCTGTATATGAAAAGTATGGCGTTTCACAGATGGGTGGATGCGTACAGATGATTATCCAGATGCCTATCCTCTTAGCACTTTATCAGGTATTCAGATTTATTCCACTTTACATTTCGCAGTTAAAGAACCTTTTTATAGCATTCCTTACTGACAATGGTGGAATAATGGCAGTTGATGGATATGCAGATACTATGAAGCAGTTCGGTGAAAATGTTGACTGGACTAATGTTAATACAGCAATAACAGAAATTAATAAGTTCAGTGCAGAAAACTGGGACAAGTTAAAAGATGCATTTCCAGCCTTCAGTGATGTTATAGCAAACAGCCATGCAAGTCTTGAACATATGAATACATTTTTAGGTGTGAATATGTCACAGGAGCCAGGTTTTGGTCTTACAGTAGCATTTCTTATACCAGTACTTGCAGGTTTATCACAGTTCATAAGTGTAAAGGTATCACAGGGCAATACACAGGTTGATGACGATAATCCGATGGCAGCATCAATGAGAATGACTATGTATATATTCCCATTAATGTCAGCATTTATCGCTGTATCAGTTCCAGCCGGTCTTGGTCTTTACTGGATAGCTACATCTGTAATCCAGACAATTATCACAGTATTTATCAACAGATACTATGACAAGATAGGTGCAGATTCAATCGTTAAGAAGAACCTTGAAAAACGTAATGCAAAGCGTGCAAAGAAGGGGCTTCCACCTGAAACAATAGCTAAGAATGCCAAAGTTTCAACAAAGAATGTTAACAGGGAAAAAGCTGTTAAGTCTTTAGAGCAGATAAAGGCAGAGAACGAAAAGAAGGTACAGGAAATAAAAGAGTCTGCACAGTATTATAAGACAGCAAAGCCAGGAAGTCTTGCAGAAAAAGCTGGAATGGTAGCTAAGTATAATGAAAAGAGCAGCAAAAACGGTGGTAAGAAGAACTAAATATAAGCAAAGAATATTGATTTTAATATAAGTGAGGGTAAACACATGGAGTATATTGAAGTTACAGGAAAGTCAGTAGATGAAGCAATCACAAATGCCTGCCTCAAGCTTGAAACATCTAGTGACAATATTGAATATGAAGTTATTGAAAAAGGAAGTACAGGTTTATTAGGTTTAAGTCAGGTGTTGGTTCTGTAGATGCGGAATTCAAGGCATTTGAAAAGAAGGAAAAGGAAGTCATCAGGGAAGCAGCAGAAGTTAAAAAGGAAGCTCCTAAGAAAGAATATGTAAAAAAGGAAGCTGCTGTAAAAGAGCAGGCTAAGAATTTAGAGAAGAAGCCTGTAGGCAGCACACATGAACCAGAAAATAAGGAAGTTAAAGCAGCAGAGCCAGCAAAGGCAACGCCTAAGGCAGTTTTATCCAACGAGGAAATAGAATCAAGAATTACTAATTTCCTTGGTGATATGTTTGAAGCTATGGATATTCCAGTAGAAATTAAGGTTACATTTGATGGTGAGGATGAGTGCGTTAATGTAGAACTTCTTGGTGAGAATATGGGTCTTCTTATCGGAAAAAGAGGACAGACACTTGATTCAATCCAGTATCTTACAAGCCTTGTAATCAACAAGGGTAAGGAAAAGTATGTAAGAATTAAGGTTGATACTGAGAATTACAGACAGAGAAGAAAGGATACTCTTGAGTCACTTGCCAAGAATATTGCATATAAGGTTAAGAGAAGCAGACGTTCAGTTGCCCTTGAGCCTATGAATCCATATGAGAGAAGAATTATCCATTCAGCATTACAGAATGACAGATTCGTATCTACAAAGAGTGAAGGTGAAGAACCATTCAGACACGTAGTTGTATATCTTGACAGGGAAAAGAGTGGCAATAACAGATATTCAAGACAGAATTATAACGAAAACAGAAATTATAATGACAATAGAAGTTATAATGAAAACAAGTAAGATAAAGTAAAAAAACATAATGATATTTTGCTTGTTAAAGGCTGCTGTGGTATTATTACAACAGCAGCCTTTTTTAATGTATGGAATATAGAACAGGAGAGTGTATATGGAGCAGACAATAGCAGCAATATCAACAAGTACTATGTCAAGTGGAGGAATAAGTATAGTAAGGCTTAGCGGCATTGATGCTGTTGATATAGCAGATAAAGTATTTACAGCTAAGAATAATAAAAAATTACGTGATGTTAAAAGCCACACTATCCACTATGGATTGATAAAAGATGGCGATGAAGTTATTGATGAAGTACTTGTAATACATATACAAGAGAGGATGTTATAGAAATAAACTGCCACGGGGGAATACTTGTCACAAAGAAAGTGCTGGATACAGTTATTAAGCACGGTGCCAGGCCGGCAGAACCGGGAGAGTTCACTAAGAGGGCATTTCTTAACGGACGTATAGACCTGTCACAGGCAGAGGCAGTTATTGATATAATAAATGCGAGAAATGATTATGCACTTAAGTCGTCTGTAGGACAGCTTGGCGGAAAGTTATCGGAAAAAATTAAGAAAATAAGAGAGATAATACTGGATAATGTAGCATTTATAGAGTCCGCACTTGACGATCCCGAGCATTATGATATTAATGATAATGTTGATAAAATGTGCAAAGATGTGGATAACTGTGTGGAAAGTGTGGATAAGTTGTTGAAAACCGCTGACAACGGACGTATTATGAGGGACGGAATAAGGACTGTAATACTGGGTAAAACCAATGCCGGAAAGTCAAGCCTTCTTAATGCACTTGCAAGGGAGGAAAGAGCGATAGTTACTGACATAGAGGGAACTACAAGGGATGTCCTTGAAGAGCAGATAAATCTGTCTGGAGTGACACTTAATCTCATAGATACAGCGGGTATAAGAAAGACTGATGACTATGTGGAAAACATTGGTGTTAATAAGGCAAAGCAGTATGCAGCGGATGCAGATTTGATAATATATGTAATCGACTCCTCAAGACCTCTTGATAATAATGATTATGAGATTATGGACCTAATTATGAATAAAAAGGTGCTTGTTCTTCTTAATAAGTCAGATATGGAGCAGGTTGTTACGAAGGATGATGTATTAAAGCATTTGTCGTGTAATGTAATATCTGTATCAGCAAAGGAGGAAACAGGTATTGACAGTCTTGAGAGCGAGATAAAGGATATGTTCTTTAATGGTGACATATCAACAAACGAGGAAATATATATAACAAACTTAAGACACAAAAATCTCTTAAGGGAGGCTTATGACAGCCTTAAGCTTGTTAAAGAAGGAATAGATAATCAGATGAGTGAGGATTTTCTTACCATCGACCTTATGAATGCTTATGAAAAGCTTGGACTTATCATAGGTGAGGAGGTTGAGGATGACCTTGCCGACAGGATATTTGAGAAGTTCTGTATGGGTAAGTAATATATTATTAAAATGTGCAGAAATAAAAGCTTGTAAATAATGCTAAAGTATGAGTTGTAAGTATTTATTTTTGGATTTTAAAAGAAATTTTAACAATAACAAATTAATGTCAATTTATAACTATAAATGAGCAAATAAAGAAAAATGCATAAAATAAGTTGTTTTGTTTGTACTTAAAATGCATTTCTAAATTATAAAATTAATTCAGGAAGGAAAAGTTATGCCTAATATAAAGGAAACATATGATGTTATAGTTGTTGGTGCCGGACATGCGGGTTGTGAGGCTGCGCTTGCAAGTGCCAGACTTGGACTTGAAACTATTATATTTACAGTAAGTGTAGAGAGTATCGCGATGATGCCATGTAATCCGAATATAGGAGGAAGCTCAAAGGGACATCTTGTAAGGGAAATAGATGCACTTGGCGGTGAGATGGGTAAAAATATAGATGCCACATTTATACAGTCAAAGATGTTAAATGCATCAAAAGGACCAGCTGTACATTCACTGCGTGCGCAGGCTGACAAGTCTGATTACAGCAGAAGAATGAGACAGGTGCTTGAAAACACAGACCATCTTCACATAAGACAGGCAGAGGTGTCAGAAATAATAGTAAATGATGGTGTGATAGGCGGTGTAAAGACCGTTTCTGGCGCTGTATATGAGGCAAAATCAGTCGTTTTATGTACAGGTGTATATCTTAAGGCAAGATGCATATATGGCGATGTAAGCTACCATACAGGCCCTAACGGACTACAGTCAGCTAATCACCTTACAGAGTCACTTATTGCAAATGGAATAGAGGTAAGACGTTTTAAAACTGGTACTCCTGCAAGAGTGGATAAGCGTTCGGTCGATTTCAGCAAGATGACAGAGCAGTTTGGTGATAAAAAGGTTGTACCATTTTCATTTGAAACAGACCCTGCAACAGTGCAGAAGGAGCAGGTGAGCTGCTGGCTTACATACACTAATGAGGAAACACATAAGATTATTATGGATAATATAGACCGTTCTCCGCTGTATTCAGGTGATATTCAGGGAACAGGTCCAAGATACTGTCCATCTATAGAGGATAAGGTTGTAAGATTTGCAGATAAGGACAGACATCAGGTGTTCATAGAACCAGAAGGATTGTATACAAACGAGATGTATCTTGGCGGAATGAGCAGCTCTATGCCTGAGGATGTGCAGTATGCGATGTATAAGACTGTTCCCGGACTTGAAAATGTAAAGATAGTAAGAAATGCATACGCTATCGAGTATGACTGTATAAGCGCAATACAGTTAAAGTCTTCACTTGAATTCAAGAAGATAAAGGGACTTTTTGCAGGCGGACAGTTTAACGGAAGTTCAGGCTATGAGGAGGCAGCAGCCCAGGGAATTATCGCAGGTATAAATGCAGCGCAGTATGTAAAGGGCAAAGAACCTCTTATTCTTGACCGTTCAGAAAGTTATATCGGAGTTCTTATAGACGACCTTGTTACTAAGGAATCATTTGAACCATACAGAATGATGACATCAAGAGCCGAATACAGACTTATATTAAGACAGGATAATGCAGATATAAGACTTACAAAGTACGGACATGAGGTCGGACTTATATCTGATGAAAGATACGAAAGACTTCAGACCAAGATAAGGCTTATAGATGAGGAAATAGAGCGTGTTAAGAGTGTAAATATAGGAACTAATGAGCAGGTGCAGAAAGTCCTTTCAGATAATGGAAGTACAGAGCTTATAACAGGTGTGACACTTGCAGAGCTTATTAAAAGACCAGAACTTTCGTATGAAGTTCTTGCGCCTATTGACAAGCACAGACCAGAGCTTCCAGAGGATGTTAGGGAGCAGGTAAATATTAATCTTAAATATGAGGGATATATAAGCCGTCAGTTAAGACAGGTGGAGCACTTTAAGAAGCTTGAAAAGAAGATTATTCCTGATGGACTTGATTATTATCAGATAAATGGACTTAGAAAAGAAGCTATGCAGAAGCTTGATAAGTTCAATCCACGCTCAATAGGACAGGCATCAAGAATATCGGGCGTGTCACCAGCGGATATATCGGTGCTTCTGGTGTATCTTGAGAGTTATAGAAGAAGCAGGGAAAGATAGGCAGGATTGTTGGAGTGCGTAGCACGGAACAATCCGTAGGTATCATAGTTGGGGGCTTTTGTCCCCAACATCTTAAAATTAAGAATAGGAGAAGATATAAATGCCAAGTGCTATATTTCAAAGAAATCTTGACAGTATAGGAGTAAGTCTTAATGCTGTGCAGCTTGAACAGCTTGATAAGTATTATGAGCTGCTTGTTGAATGGAACAGTTTTATGAATCTTACAGGAATAACTGAATATGAGGAGGTTATGCTAAAGCACTATCTTGACAGCCTTGTGCTTAAGTTACCGGTAAATGGCACTGACTCTCATATAAAGCTTATTGATGTGGGAACGGGTGCAGGTTTTCCGGGACTTCCACTTAAAATAGCATACCCTGACACAGAGGTTGTGCTGTTTGACTCGCTTAATAAAAGAATAAAGTTTCTTGATGAAGTTATAAATACACTGGGATTAAAAGGTGTGTCAACTATTCACGGAAGGGCAGAGGATGGCGGAAGAAAGCCAGAGCTTCGTGAGAAGTTTGACGTAAGTGTATCAAGAGCTGTTGCTGACCTTGCAGTGCTTTCAGAATATAATCTTCCATTTGTAAAGGTAGGAGGTTACTTTGTGGCTTACAAGTCGGGTGATGTTGATGCAGAAGTTGAGAAGTCAAAGAAAGCCATAAGTATTCTTGGTGGTGTGATAGAAAAAGTAGATAAGTTTACACTTCCGGAAACTGATATAGAAAGGTCACTTGTCTATATCAAAAAGGTGAAGAATACAGGAAAGAAATATCCAAGAAAGGCGGGGCTTCCATCGAAGGAACCGCTGGTTTAGGCTGAGTGTGGCTACAAAAATGTGTTTGTAATGGGAATGACATTATGTAACATTTTTTAGATAATTAAAATGGGATATTATTTTATTGTATTACTTAAAATAAGAATGCCAGAGCTTAAATAAAGCGCTTAAATAAAGCCGCTCTCAGCCCATTAATTCAAGGGCTGAGAGCGGGCTTTATTCAACATATTTTGTTCTATAAATTAGAATATAAAATAAGTTGTAAACTATAAATGAGCAAATCTAAAAAGTTATATAATTTTGTCCGTATATTGTTAATTAATTAAAGAGCAGTATCTCACACTGCTTTACGAATTCCTCAGGCTCATCAACCTGTGGAAGTGCTCCGGCGCGAGGTATATTTACAACTTCTATAGCACTGTTAAGTGATACATATTCGTTTGCTGAAGCGGCATTTACATCACCATTTATAATATAAATGCAGTTGTTAAGCTCTTTTACTGCCTTTGTTATAGAAACAGTCGTGTAGTGACATTCTGTGCTTGAGAATAAGTACTTGCTTGATGCGCCAGATAAGTGTGCATTTTCATAAGAAGCATTGAGATAATCTATAGGTACAAGACCATCGCCAAAGGTGCGCTTTCCAAGTACATTTTCAAGGCGGCCCTTTCTTACACATATATTGTAAATAGTAGTTCCTATCACAGGAATAGAAAGAAGTCTGCGCCTGATGTTGGCACGTTTTCCAGGAACTATCATAGCCTTTGAGATAGCCTGTGGACTTACAAGCAATATCTTCTTATAAAGCTTGTTGTTAGTGTATGCGGCACTTATGGCTATTGGAGCTGAGCTGCCAGTGGCAATAATATCTGCCGGTTTTCCAATAACATTTGTAATAAAGTCATTAAGAAGCTGTGTATACATATAAGTAGTGTATGTGATATGTGGCTTATCAGAATGTCCGCAGCCAAGCAGGTCTAGCACATAAACACAATGATTGTCTGACAGACGGTTTATTACGTTAATCCATTCATATCCGGAACTGTATGTGTTAAGATTGTGGACAAGTAATAAAGGAGCTGAATCTTTATCGCCGTACACAGAGTATGATATTTTTCCAAACTTCCATTTATATTCTTTTGTTAACATATCTGTGAATGTATAATTATTTTTGGTTGCACACTGGAATATAAATTTGTTTATAATATGGGTAGTGGCTATTACTGCGGTTCCCATACCAGCAGCAAGCCCTATTTTTTTCCATTTATTCATAGTAAACTGAACCTCTCTTCTGCGCACATTTTATGCTTAATGCTTGGAGTCGGGTGCGCACCGATACTTATATTGTTATAACTTTTTGTTTTGCATTTTAATATTTAATTATTTTGTATTTTAAAGTTGTCTGTTTATCGTTGTTTAGTGTTTAGCTATTTTGTATTTAATTGTCTTAATTATTCTAAAGACTTTTGTTTTCTGCATTTGTTCATTTGTTATATATTCAGATATTATGTGGCAGGGTATTAAAGTGTAAAGAGTGAAAACTTTATAATAATATTATAGTCTATCTGGTTTAATGTGGCAATCAAATATATTGGATAAAGAAATTGAAAAAATATAAGAAATAATAATTGGTTTTAATACACATTTGCAGCCGAATATTTTGGGAATCTGTCATGGAATTATAATATAAAAATGTTGTGAAGAGTTAATATATAAAAACATAGAGAAACATACTTTCAAAAAAGGACTTTATTTTTATTCATAAATGGGTTAGAATTTATAAAAAAAGTTAGATTAATGTTGCATATAGCATAATAATAAGGAAAAGTAGTATGGAAAAATGTAATCAATCTGAAAAAGCAGTTGAATATATAGCCAATCAGATAGAAAAGCTTGAAAAGAATGTTAATGAATATAATTATAATATCAATTCAATAGAATTAGAATTAAATGCTTTATGTAATAAGATGGATGAAATTATAAATAAAGGCGATAAAACTCAGGAATTGTTTAATTCAACCAATGCTAATTATTTCAAAGAAAAAGAATATAACATTCTCCAAAATAAAAAATCGGAGCTGGAAGGGTTAAAGGCAAAGAAGAAGAAAGAACTTAATGAAATTATTAACAGTATTAATGAAATGAAAGATGTTATTAACATTTCTGAAGAAAAAAACAATGAAAATGTTGATAATGAAGCGGAAAAAGAAAGCAATTCAGAAATATTGTGGATACTCGAAGAGGACAGACAAAGAATATCGCGTGATATACATGATACAGTTGTTCAGAATCTTACAGCTCTTATACATAAGGAAGAGTTCATCAGCCAGATTATGAGCCGGGATATTAATCGTGCCCAAATAGAGATTAATAATGCAAAGGCGCTTATAAAGGACAGTATAAAGGACTTAAGAGATATTATATATCAGTTAAGACCAATGGAACTTGATGACCTTGGATTTAATGAAGCATTACTTAATCTTGTGGATAAGCTTGATAATAATTACAAAGATATTATAGTTCATACATCAGTTGACTGTACAGATGAAATGTCACAGATAGTGTGTATATCGTGCCTTAGAATTATTAACGAACTTTCAAGTAATTCGTATAAATATGCAGAATGTTCTAATATATATATAGATGTTTATACAGATGAGGAATATATATATATTGATTACAGGGATGATGGAATTGGATTTGATTATAACTCTATAGGCAAGGTTAAGAGTAATAATAGTGGGTATGGTTTAAGAATGTTAAGTGAAAGAGTCTCTCTTTTAAAAGGAAACATAGAATATAATAGAGATAGAGCAGAATTCTTGATCAAAATACCTTTGCATTAGCCCTGTTATTATCATGATTTTATGATTACATCAGAAAGAAAACTAGTATAATGTAAGAAAATTAAATAAAGATATTTATAGATTTTAGTGTAAAATGGTATTGTTTATAGTTAGTGGAACAATATTATAGTTTAACATTAGAAGGGATGGGTAATTATATGTCTGTTAATATATTACTGGCAGATGACCATATGATGGTCAGAGAAGGACTAAAACAATTATTGGAAATGGATGATGATATTAATGTTGTGGGCGAGGCAGGAGATGGATATGAATGTCTTAATTATGCTAATAAAACACAACCAGATATTATTCTTTTAGATATTAATATGCCTAATCTTGATGGCTTACAGGTTCTTAATATTATAAAGAGCCAGAAAATGAAATGTAAGGTGATAGTTTTAACTATACATAATGAGGTTGAATATTTAATAAAAGCACTTGATGAGGGCTGCGATGGTTATATTCTGAAGGACTCAGATTTTGACACACTAAAAAAGGCTATTTTATCTGTATATAAGGGAGAAACTTATATTGAACCAAGTCTTGTACCATTGTTAAATGTAAGACTTGCTGAGCGTGACCTTATGAGGGATAAGACAAAGGAACTTACAAGAAGAGAAATAGAAGTACTTAAGATGATAGCAGCAGGCTCTTCAAATAAGGAAATAGCCTCGGTACTTAACATCAGCGAAAGAACAGTTAAAAACCATATTTCCAATATATTTAAAAAGATAGATGTATCTGATAGAACACAGGCAGCAGTTTTTGCTATAAAGAATGATATAATAACATTAAAGTGATTGATAAAGGTAATTGTAGATGTTGATGCTTTTTTTATAATGTTATAAGTGATAATAGAAGTTTATATTATGAAATTTAACAAACTGGTATGAAATATTGTATTAGCAATATTTTATACCAGTTTTTAATATATATGTTTCACGTGAAACAATCTAACTGAAATGTAATAAAAACTTCTTTTTTGTATTGAAAAATATATATTTTCGTATTAGACTAATAAATGTAATTAAATATTATGTGTTGCACAATTATGTCCGCATCAGAAAACAGATTTTTCATAATCTTTTAAAATGTATCTGAGATACAAACAAAAGCAGATTATTTTTGTGCATTTTTCTGTATTTGCTCATTTATAGTAGTATATTAAAAAATTAAAATTAACAGCTGCTAGAATGATATAAAGATCAAAAATATTCAAAGTTGTTTGTGCTTATACGATAAGACTTTTAAACTTGTGACTGGTCTGATACAGAAAATAAATGAATGTTTTTAATATTAAATGGATTTATTTACAATATTTATTATGAAATGTCATTATAATGTGGAGTGAAAAAAATAGAGCTAACTAAGAAATTAATACTTTTGTTATAATTATAGATTTATATTGTAGTTATCTGATTAAGAATAATATTGATATGTTTCACGTGAAACATATTATGAAAAGTATTTTTGATATAACTTGGGAATAGTGTAGTGAAATGATAGTAGTACTAATAAGAATTTCTATGCATATTAAGAATAATTCAAAAGTTTAAACTGATTAAGTGTGCAAAATCAGGGGTATTTTTTCCTGTGAGCAAACTCATATACATACTTCTGTTGGAGAAAATCAGCAGAAACATGTATTGAAAAATCTCCGTTACAGGAGTACCTTTCCTTTTGTAGGAATTGACCGCCTTCAAGGCTGAGGAAATATGAAACCTTGTGAAAAAACTTTTGATAGATTCAGAAATCTACTTATCATTTTGAGTCGCTTGTGTTATACTTTTATTCATAGCATGGGCCTCCGATTTGTAATTGTTTTTAGACAACTCAATTATACCAAAACCTTTGGTTTCATGCTATTTTTATGCCAGTTATTATTAAATTTTCAAGGTGCATAGGCACATTTTAATGTGCGAAGTTTGAGTTAATAATAAAAAATATTAGTTGCTTGCGATTTTATATTGTTTTGTATTGATTTGGAATAGATTATTTTTATAATCATCTAAATATTAATAATAAATTATAACTTGGATTAATCTTATTAATATAAAGTTAATGTAGATTAAGTGATATACAATTTTGTATATCTTAAATAATTTGCAATTTGCTTTGAATTTTATATAAAATATGTCTTTTTATAATATATAAATGGATGGTTTTGATTACTTAAAATAAAATATAAATAACTATACTATAAATAATCAGGTACAGAAAATGCACAAAAATAATTTGTCTTTGTTTATATCACAGATGCATTTCAATAGATTATGAAAAATGTGCTTTTTTAATGCGGACATACTTGTGAAAAATTTTAAATTTGCTCATTTATAGTAACTATACATCAGTTTACAACTTTATATATGATAGACTTGCTGCCAAATCAGCTGCTTTAAAGCCTTTGTCACAGCATTTGATTTTATGTACGTTTCGATATTTTTTACGAAAGTGGCAAAAATATCTGGCTGCTGATATCCTTACTTATCTCAAGAAGAAAATACTGTACACTTTTGGTATGGCATTGGACAAAGTATTCATCTTGATAAGGCAGAATATTCATAGCACAATAATTGATATGAAAAAGTTGTAAAGTGGTGATAACTATAAAAACAATAATTAAGTTATGTTTCACGTGAAACATAATTCGATTTGAATTTCTTAGAAATAATTATTATCTTTAAATAATATAAGTGTAATATAAACAGGTTTATATATGAATTGATTATTTGAATTATAGATGCAAATTATATATGTTTCACGTGAAACATTATATGATTTAATACAAAACACAGAGGCAAATATAAAATAGAAAGAGGTTAAATATGGGGAGAGTTATAGCAATTGCCAACCAAAAAGGTGGAGTTGGCAAGACAACAACAGCCATAAACTTGTCAGCATGTCTTGCTGAAGCAGGTCAAAAAGTTCTGCTTATAGATATTGACCCGCAGGGTAATGCAACAAGCGGAGTTGGCATAGATAAAGATAATGCGGAAAATACAGTATATGATGTGATTTTAAGAGAAAGCAGCATAAAAGATACTATCATAGACAATGTATATGATAATCTTGATGTGGTTCCAGCAAATGTTAATCTCGCTGGAGCAGAGATTGACTTAATAAATGTAGAAAGACGAGAATATGTATTAAAAGATGAAATATCAAAAATAAGGAAAAAATATAATTATATAATTATGGATTGTCCTCCCTCACTTAGCATGCTTACGGTAAATGCAATGACAGCAGCTGACACTGTGCTTGTTCCAATACAGTGTGAGTATTATGCGCTTGAGGGATTAACACAGCTTATGTATACAATTAATCTTGTTAAGAAAAAACTTAATAAAAAACTTGAAATGGAAGGCGTTGTGTTTACAATGTTTGATTCAAGAACTAACCTTTCTCTTCAGGTAGTCGAAAATGTTAAGGATAATCTTAATCAGACTATATACAAGACAATAATTCCAAGAAATATAAGATTGGCAGAGGCACCTAGTTATGGTCAACCTATTAACATATATGATACAAAGTCAACAGGTGCGGAAAGCTATAGGTTATTGGCACAGGAAGTTATGGAAAGAGATAAGAAATAAAATTATAAGAAATAAAATTAATTAAAGGAGAATAAATATGCCTGCTAAATCAACAGAAACAAAGAGTCCAGCAAAATCAAGTTCAAAAACTAAAGGAAAAGGTGGTTTGGGAAGAGGAATTTCTAATCTTATCAATGTTGAAGAGAAAAAGAAAGAAGACAATGTTGTAGTAAAAGAAGTTGTAAAGGAAGTTGTAAAAGAGGTAAAAGTTCCAGTTGAAACAAAAGTTAAGTTGTCACTTATAGAACCTAATAAAGACCAGCCAAGAAAAGCATTTGATGAGGATGCGTTGATTGAATTATCTGAGTCAATAAAGCAATATGGTGTATTGCAGCCACTTTTAGTGCAAAAAAAGGATGATTATTATGAAATAATTGCTGGTGAAAGAAGATGGAGAGCGGCAAAGCTTGCAGGAGTAAAGGAAGTTCCAGTAGTAATAAAAGATTACTCAACTCAGGAAGTAATGGAAATAGCTCTTATTGAAAATATACAAAGAGAAGATCTTAATCCGATAGAAGAAGCAAGAGCTTATCAAAGACTTATTAAAGATTATAGATTAAAGCAGGATGAAGTTGCAGAAAAGGTGTCTAAGTCGAGAGCAGCTATAACGAATGCATTACGTTTATTAAAACTGGATGAAAGAGTTCAGGACATGGTCATTGAAGGTAAAATAAGCAGTGGACATGCAAGAACAATTTTATCAATAGATGATAATGATAAGCAGTATATGATTGCACAGAAAATATTTGATGAAAAGTTAAGTGTGCGTGAAGTAGAAAAACTCATGAAAAGTCTTGATGCACCGGAAAAGAAAGAAAAAAAACTCCCAGCAAATGATTTTGTGTACAGAGATATAGAACAGAAGCTAAAAAATATACTTGGCACTCAGGTAATAATCAAAAATAAGAGTAATAATAAAGGAAAAATTGAAATTGATTATTATTCTCAGGCTGAACTTGAAAGAATATATGATATGTTAAGAAAATTAAATAATAATTAGCATAAAAACATCGTGCCATTGTTTGCTTTAGTTTAATATATATAGATACAAAATACATAAAAAACAAGTGACCTTGGAGAGGGTCAATAAAAACTACTACTATATAAGTACGAGGAAAAACAGATGTTAGATGTATTTGGACTGTTTAGCGTAGAAACATTATATGTTTTAATAGGTATTGCTGTATTACTTATTATATCTATTGTGTTATCAATAGTTGCAATCGCTAAGTCATCATCTATGAAGAAAAAGTACAATATGATGATGGAAGGTTCTGAAGGAAAGAGTATAGAACAGATTATAAAAGCGTATACTGATGATGTTAAGCTTCTTAAGGAAACATATACAGACAATACAGATGCAATCAAGGATATTTATGAGAAAATGCAGTACACATTCCATAAAATAGGAATTGTAAAGTATGATGCATTTCATGAAATGGGTGGTAAGTTAAGCTTTGCATTGTGTATGCTTGATAGTAATAATAACGGTTATCTTTTAAATGTAATGCACAGTAATAATGGCTGTTTTGCATATATAAAAGAAATTATTAATGGTAAGTCATTTATAGAGCTTGGTGGAGAAGAAGAAAAAGCACTTAATCAGGCTGTTGCCGGAAGAATGGGCGATGAGGCACTTAGTCAGGAAGTAAATGATATAGTTAATAACGTAAATAATAAGTAAGAAGTAAAAAAGCATACTATAAGATTTCAGATAGCTAACTATAAATGAGCAGATACAAAAAAATACACATATCTATTATGATTTTTAAAAATATATTTAGACAAAAAATATGTTTAAACTAAAATAAAATGGATATAAGTTAAAGATAAAAAACAATGTTATATACACAGATATATACCGATAAAAACAAATAAATAAAAATAAAAACTACGTAATAAAATACTGGAAATTATGTATAAAAAGGTGCATAATTAATAAAGTATGATTACGAATACAGATTTTGGAGGAAAGTATGTTAGATTTAAAGTTTGTCAGAGAAAATCCAGACATAGTAAAGCAGAATATAAAGAACAAGTTTCAGGATAGAAAGTTACCTTTAGTTGATGAAGTTATTGAGCTTGATGCACAGGCAAGAGCTGCACAGACAGAAGCTGATGAGTTAAGAGCTAACAAGAACAAGCTTTCTAAGCAGATTGGTGCACTTATGGCACAGGGCAAGAAAGAAGAAGCAGAAGAAGTTAAGAAGCAGGTTTCAGAAAGCGCTGACAGATTAGCAGAGCTTGAATCAAAGGAAGCAGAGCTTAACGAAAAGGTTACTAAGATAATGATGACTATTCCTAATATCATCGACCCATGTGTTCCTATTGGTAAGGATGATAGTGAGAATGTGGAAGTAGAAAAGTTCGGTGACCCAGTTGTTCCTGATTATGAAATACCATATCATACAGAGATTATGCAGAAGTTTGATGGTATTGACCTTGATGCGGCTGGTAAGGTTGCTGGTAATGGTTTCTACTATCTTATGGGAGATATTGCAAGACTTCACTCAGCAGTTATTTCTTATGCAAGAGATTTCATGATAGACAGAGGATTCACATACTGTATACCTCCTTATATGATAAGAAGCAACGTAGTAACAGGTGTTATGAGCTTTGATGAAATGGATGCAATGATGTACAAGATTGAAGGTGAAGATCTTTACCTTATCGGTACAAGTGAGCATTCAATGATTGGTAAGTTTATTGATACAATTACACCAGAAGAAGAGCTTCCAAAGACACTTACAAGTTACTCACCATGCTTTAGAAAAGAAAAGGGAGCACACGGTATAGAAGAAAGAGGCGTTTACAGAATTCACCAGTTTGAAAAACAGGAAATGATAGTTGTTTGTAAGCCAGAAGACAGCAAGATGTGGTTTGATAAGCTCTGGAAGAATACAGTAGACCTTTTCCGTTCTCTTGATATTCCTGTAAGAACACTTGAATGCTGCTCAGGAGACCTTGCAGATCTTAAGGTAAGATCTATAGATGTAGAAGCATGGTCACCAAGACAGAAGAAGTACTTTGAAGTAGGTTCATGCTCTAACTTAGGAGATGCACAGGCAAGAAGATTAAAGATAAGAGTACAGGGTCCAGATAAGAACAAGTACTTTGCACATACACTTAACAACACATGTGTTGCACCTCCAAGAATGTTAATCGCATTTTTAGAGAACAATCTTCAGGCGGATGGAAGTGTTAAAATTCCTAAAGCGCTTCAGCCATATATGGGCGGAAAGACAGAGCTTAGCAAGTAAGTTCATTTAAACAGAATATTAATATTAATATACCGTGCCAGTATTTAGTAGCTATTTATATCAAAAGGTTATTAAATTCTGACACGGTTATTTGATATATGGACGGATTTGTGTTATCTTTATAAATATATAAAGCTATTACATTTATAGCGTTAAATGTGTTCGTAAGATATGTAATGGGGAACAGTTGAGTGTACGATTTATTCGTGTTGTTATATTATGTAGCTCGTAAGCTGGAATGGAGTATGTATGAAAAAGGTCAAGGTAAAAAATCTTAAGGGTAATGAGATAGTGGCCCTTCCTATAGTGACAGATAGCGGAACAGTGCTTATACATGCAGATGTTGAATTAAAGCCAGAGCTTATAAACAGAGTGATTCGTTTAGGGATAAAGACTCTTTTTATAAAGGATTATCCAGAAGAGGTAATCAGTAAGGATGATTACAGACACATTGTTATAGGTTCTGAAGAAGAATTTTTAGATACAAATAATGAAGAATATGACGTAAATGTTTCTGATGAGCAAGATCATGATATAGAAAATGTGAAATCAGAAACAGCTGATAATAAAAAAAGTGTAATGGGAGTCAGTATTGATGATAGTGACAATATATCAGGTGGTAATATTGTCAGTGCTGGCTATATAGATAGCACTGGTGATGAGGTTTATGACAGCAGCTTTGCAATACATAAGCAGTCAGACCGTTATATGGAGGACCATCACATTTACAAGGTTGAAGAAACAGCAAGCAACTCAAGAGTTATTATGAAAAATGTGCTGGAAAAACACATTTACAAGCATAATAATGACCTTAAAGTGCTTGGAAAAGAGGCTGAGAAGATTATCGAGTCAGTTATAGAGGAGCCGGAAGTTATCACGAATATAACTGAGATGAGAAATCTTTCTACAGATATGTATACACATTGTATTAACGTGTGTGCGCTTTCAACAATTATGGCACTCAGACTGAAAATGAGTGAACGTCAAGTGCGTAATATATCAATAGGTGCGATACTTCACGATATAGGGCTGCGCTACATCAAGGTGCCTTATATGAATACCAATGAAACGTATATGAATACAAAGGATGCGCTGGAATACAAGAAACATACTATATTTGGCTACAGTTCTCTTCAGGATGAGGACTGGATTTCTGACATAGCAAAAGAGATTATTCTTCTGCACCACGAAAGAATAGACGGAAAGGGATATCCATTCCAGCATAAGGGTGAAAAGATAAAGACAGAGGTAAAGCTTGTGTCTTTGTGTGATGACTTTGACAGCCTTATAAGTGGGGTTGGCAGTCCAAAGCTTAAGATATATGAGGCGATAGAGTACATAAAGGCTAATCAGGGCATAAAGTATGATGCAATGATGACAGATAAGCTTCTTGAGTCAGTTGCGGTATATCCTGTTGGTATAAAGGTTATAACAAGTGAGGGCGAGTCAGGCGTTGTTGTAAGGCAGAATCACAAGTTTACAGACAGACCGGTTATTAAGATGTTAAAGCACGCAGACGGTTCAGAGTATGAGGACAATGTAGAAAAAGACCTTATGAAGTATCTCACAGTATTTATTATTGATACCGAATAGGTGCAGAGTTTAAGATAATAAGAAATATATTTAGAAGGATAATTATGAATTTATATATAAGGGCTATAGGATTCCAGTATCTTGATGCGGATTTTGAGGAAGAGATGATTCACGCCGGAATACTGGACAGTATAGAAAAAGGTTTTGTAATAAAGAATACTAAGCTTAACAGAGGAGCTGTTATAGTCAGGGTAAGTGAATCTACAGGATTATATATATATGGCAGATTTAAAGGTGATGAATTCATATATGAGTATTATTTTCCTTTTATACTTGGAAAAACAAGCTGTGATAATGATGAGATAACAATAGAAAGACATCTCGATAAAGAATCGTTTGCAGTTGTATGCGATGAGTCAAAGACAGGAGTTACGCTTATATTCTACTTACAGAATGTTATGGATTATCTTGAATTTATATTTGATAAGGACGGATTAAATCAGAAGGAATATAACATAGATACTAAAGGCACACTGTATAAAATACCTATCAAAAACCGAAGGGTGAGCTTAACGGCACTTTCTCTCGGTGGCATGATACTTTTACCTTCTCATAAGAAAGTAGAGCCTGTAAAGGCAAAGAGAGCGCAGGAGGAAAGGGAGAAGCTTATTCAGGCAGCTAAAAATGGTGATGAAGCAGCAATTGAAAATCTTACTATTGAGGATATCGATACATATAACCAGCTTTCACAGCGTATATTAAAAGAGGATGTATTTACAATAGTCGATTCGTCTTTTATGCCTTGTGGAGTTGAGTGCGACCAGTATCAGGTTGTTGGTGAAATTCTTGAACTTACAGAGGAAACTAACCATTATACAAAGGAAATAGTCTATATTATGGTTATCGAATGTAATAATCTTAATATAACGGTTGCAGTGAATAAAGCAGACCTTCTTGGTGAGCCCGATATTGGAAGAAGATTTAAGGGTCAGATATGGCTTCAGGGAAGTGTTGCTTTTAAGCAATAGTTATGTTATAATATTAAGTGCTTTATCGGTAACATACGATAGGCACTTGAATAGGTTTCCTTAGTTAAATGGATATAACGGCCCCCTCCTAAGGGGCAGTTGAGGGTTCGATTCC
>OGLW01000475.1_pt1 | contig 19576 bp, 18 predicted proteins | sample 1572961 | NCBI WGS metagenome assembly OGLW01 (sample SAMEA2581880, study PRJEB24529) | metagenome | biome: Human gut stool | place: China | collected 2011
ATTATACTGATGGCTTTGATTACCTGTGGGTTTACCACCAAAATAAAGTATAATAAAATTCTCGAAGCAGAGAGAGAAAAAGAAAAAATCCGTGCAGACATATTCCGTGCGGTTTCCCATGATCTTCGGACTCCGCTTACCACGATCTATGGCTCCAGCTCGGCGCTGCTTGATCCGGATAATGATTTTACGAAGGAACAGCGGACAAAGATGCTGCAGGACATCCAGCAGGATGCACAGTGGCTTTTCCGGATGGTTGAGAACCTGCTTTCGATCACAAAACTTGACAGTGGAAAAGTAAAAATCATTAAGACACCTACGGTTTTGGATGAGCTGATTGATTCGGTGATTTTAAAGTTTCATAAAAGATATCCGGATCAGGAGGTTGAAATTGATATTCCAGATGAATTTGTGGTAATTCCCATGGATGCCATCCTGATCCAGCAGGTGTTGATCAATATTTTAGAAAACGCGGTGCAGCATGCAAAGGGAATGGTGCACCTGGGACTGAAGGTATTTCTTGTGGCGGACAAAGCCGTATTTGAAGTACAGGATGATGGATGTGGAATTCCGGAAGAAAAATTAAAATCCGTTTTTTACGGGAGTCATGAGCCGTATGAGGTATCTTCCGATTGCAAACGGAGCAATGCAGGAATAGGACTGGCAGTGTGCGCAACAATTATCAAAGCGCACGGTGGAAAGATCAAGGCAGAAAATAAGAAAAATGGAGGTGCACTTTTCCGGTTTTATCTGGATATGGAGGAGAAGGAACAGGCATGAACGGAAATAAATATAAGATTTTAATTATTGAGGATGATGAACATATTAACAATCTGGTGGCTACACTTCTGGAGGCAAACGGATATCAGACATTATCGGCATATTCCTGCGAAGACGGAATGATGATGTATGCTTCTCACAGACCGGATCTCGTTGTTTTAGATCTGGGACTTCCGGATCAGGACGGAATGACTTTTTTAAAGCGGTTACGGAAAGATTCCCTGACGCCGGTGATTGTGCTTTCTGCCAGGTCAGATGAAAAAGATAAAGTGGAGGCTTTGGATATGGGAGCCAATGATTATGTTACAAAACCATTTGGCTCCAATGAATTTCTTGCGCGGATACGTTCTACGCTCCGCATGACAACACATCGCATGCAAAACGGAATGTTTCCGGGTGGAAAATTTAAGGCTTCCGGTCTGACCATTGATTACGATGCAAGAAGAGTTTTCTTGCATAAAAAAGAAGTGAAGCTGACACAGACAGAGTACAATATCATTGCAGCATTGTCGGAACATGCGGGAAAGGTTATGACATACTCAGCCATTATCAAAGAGATCTGGGGGTATAACGATGAGGGCAGCATCAAAAAACTGCAGGTCAATATGGTAAATATCCGTAAGAAGCTGGGAGCCAGACCGGGAGAAAAAAATTATATTGTAAATGAACTGGGCGTAGGGTATCGCATGTGCGAGGCGGATGAGGAAACCTTATAGCTGTAATTTAGAGGAGATAGATAATACAAAAAGAGGAAAAACGTTTTTTTCGTTTTTCCTCTTTGATTTTTTGCTTTGTTTATTTTATTATGTAAAATAAATTATAAGAGCTGAATACCATGTTCCTCGCAGGCTGCAATTGTTTCTTCCGGCCAGAGAGAACTCTGCACTTCGCCGATATGAGCTTTGCGAAGGAAGAACATACAGATACGGGACTGACCAATTCCTCCGCCGATGGTATAAGGAAGTGTTCCATCGATGATGGATTTCTGGAATGGCAGATCCTTGCGTTCCGGACAGCCGGCTTTGTCAAGCTGGGAAATCAGAGCAGTTTTGTCTACACGGATACCCATCGAAGATAATTCCAGTGCAATATCAAGAACCGGATAATAAACAAGAATATCTGCATTTAAAGCCCAGTCATCGTAATCCGGAGCACGTCCGTCGTGCGGTTCGCCAGACTCTAAGGTGTCACCGATCTGCATGATACATACAGCACCTTTTGCCTTGGTAATATAATACTCACGTTCCTTCGGTGTGTTGTCCGGGAACAGATCCTCCAGTTCCTGGGAGGTGATAAAGAAAATTTCCTTTGGAAGGATCAGATCAATGTAATCATACTGGATGGCCATATACTGTTCTGTTTTGCGAAGACACTTATATACGGTACGAACGGTCTCTTTTAAATAGTCCAGATTACGGTCTTCTTTATGAATGATTTTTTCCCAGTCCCACTGATCTACGAAAATAGAATGAATGTTGTCCGTACTTTCATCGCGGCGGATGGCATTCATATCCGTGTAGATGCCTTCTCCGACCTGAAATCCGTATTTTTTCAGGGCGTAACGTTTCCATTTTGCGAGAGAATGGACAACTTCGGCATTTTTATCGTCCTGCTCCTTAATACCGAAAGTAACCGGGCGCTCATAACCGTTTAAGTTATCATTAAGACCGGTTGCCGGGTCTACAAAAAGAGGAGCAGAAACACGTGTCAGATGCAGTCTCTGCGCCAGCAGTGCCTGAAAGAAATCTTTGACTGTCTTGATGGCAAGCTGTGTGTCATGAAGATTCAGTTCTGATTTGTATTGTTTTGGTAAAATAAGATTTTCCATGAGATCTCCTTTGTTATATTGTTACTCTGTGTTTCATTATAGCACATGAACTATGGAATTCAAGTCAAAAAGGTGTTAGAATTAGGATATGATTTTACAGAATGAAATGGAGAAAAGCAGATGAAAAAAGAAGATTTAACCGTTCCGGCAATTTTTGCGGAGGCGATAGGAATGATCCTTGGAATTGTCTATATCGGACTGCAGATCTATTATGGGATTGTCTATAAAGTTGCGCCATATAAATTTATCTGTAACATTGCAGGAGTTGTTCTGATCTATGTGGGACTCAGCCTGGTAAGCTGTCAGCCGGAAAAAATAAACCGGCTTCCGAAAGAGGTGTGTGTGGGAAAGGTGCGTAAATATTCCATCCGGATGATCCGGCTGGTAAAACTGGTGTTTATCATCGGTCTGATGGTTCCGTGTGTGGGAGATGTGATCGGGATCGAACTCAAGGACGCGTACAGTCTGCTGGTGATTGCCGCTATCCTTGTGATCACCGTGTTTTATGAGTACCGGATCATTCAGCTGCTTCGAAATGATCATCATGATCAGGGGCAGCCATAAGGCGCGCCGCTTTCTGATCGCGCCATTTCGTGCCCAGGCGGAATAAGGAAAAGCCCAAAACGAGAGAAACAATTGTAAAGAGAAAGATGATAATTCCCAGAAGGTCCGTTTCTTTGAGATTGTTCAATAGCGGTCCGATGATGGTTCCCCAGAAGTTGAACAGGATGTGGAAGAACATTGAGAAATAGATGCTTCCTCCTTTTTCACAGATCCATCCCAGTACAAGACCGAGAACAAATGCATAAATTCCCTGAATCCAGTTCATGTGAAAGATTCCGAAGAGAACCGCCTGCATCAGGTTGGCAGCCCAGAACGGAAGTGCCCGTCGGACCAGACGCATGGTGACGCCGCGGAAAACCAGTTCTTCACAGACAGGACCGAGAATTACGGCATAGATAAACATGAACAGTCCGATGTCGGAGTCTAAGCCTGCGGTTTCCATGAGTTTTTCGTACTGGCTGAGCCAGTTCGGGAAAAGAAGAGATACCGCAGAAGTCAGATAACCGGAAAAGAACTGCATGCCGGGAATCAGAAGAATGATGGATAAAAACTGCAGAGGATGAAACGTGAGGGATGGTTTTGGAAGATAATTGCCCCCACAGGAGCGATAATACCATATTCCCATGAATACGATGCAGGTTACGGTATAAATCAGCATGATGCATGCATTAAACTCTGTATTGGTCAGAAGTGTTTCGATGGTATCGGCATCAAAGCCTGTGCTCTGGGAGGCCGGACACAGAAACAGAGCTGCGATTCCGAACATAAAAAAAGAAGCCAGTATCTGTGCAGCTGTTGTTGTTAAAATTGGCAGAAAGCCGGAAAAAAAATAACCGATCTTTTTCATATCATAGATTCTCCATTCGTTTTCGTGTTTGGTAAACTGTACTAAACATTATAGCATAACAATGGGGTAATGCAAGAAATCTGTTTACTTTAAAACTTTAATATGATAAAATACAGACATGATTTTGGAAGGAAAGAGGGAGCATAATGAGCAAGAAACTTAAAACAGAGGCAGTAGATCATCTGTTTGATGCAATTTTATGTCTGCAGAACAGAGAGGAATGTTATACATTTTTTGAGGATGTGTGTACGGTCAATGAATTGCTTTCTTTATCACAGCGATTTGAAGTGGCGGGAATGCTGCGGGATCAGAAGACATACCTTGATATTGCGGAAAAGACGGGGGCGTCTACAGCGACGATCAGCCGTGTCAATCGTTCTTTGAACTATGGAAATGACGGATATGAGATGGTATTCAGCCGTTTGTCACAGAAACATCCGGAACAGGAATAGAAAAAAGGCACGGATGCGTATCTGCATCTGTGCCTGAAAATACAATCATCCGTTTGGATTAAACGGTGTCTTTTTTGGAGGATTCCTTTTTGGAATTCTCTTTTTTATTTGTTTTACTGTTTTGACTGTTGATATTGTCGATAACACTTTCGATAATCATCTTTTTGATGTATACGTCGTAGCTGAGCAGACAGATAAAACTGAAATTCTGCAGAAATTCCTGATCATTTTCCGGAAATTTCCGGAACGTCTCACGGGAGAGTGCATATTTTTTTCCGAGATCTTTTAATAATTTTTCGGACTCGGTGCTCTCTAAATTAAAAACCTCGTTATAGACATCTTCCATATTAAATCCAGCTTTGTTGCCAAAATAATGTTCCGTCAGGGGATTTAACAGGGACTGGATGTCGTTGATGCTGAGCAGATTCTTAAAATAGTAAATGAATAACAGGGTCAGCACATGCTCCTTGGAATATTTTTTCTTCTCCGGGGCAGGGAGCAGATTGTTTTTGGCATAATTGTTGATCATTGTTTTGGTCAGAATTTTATCATCTTCATAGCGTTTGCAGGCTTCTAACTGCTCGTCCATAAAGGTCGTGACCTGATCCATATATAAACCGATATTTGGAATGTCTTCCGTTTTGATGTAATCGATTGAAACCAGTTTCTTCTGCAGTGCAGCAAGAAATTCTTTTACTTCGTTGTCCATATTTTCACCTCATATCACATTATATAGTAATAAAAACTAGATGACAAGGCATTTTCATGCTTTTTTCAAAAAACAAAAGAATGTATGTTCTATTCGGACTATCTATGATATAATGAGACACACGAATAATGAATTATGGAAAGAGACGGAGAAACGATATGAGCTTATTAGATGCACTGAACGAACCACAGCGGCAGGCTGTGATGGCAACCGACGGACCGCTTCTGATTCTGGCAGGTGCCGGGTCCGGAAAAACCAGAGTACTGACACATCGTACGGCATATCTGATTGAGGAATGCGGGGTTAATCCCTACAATATCATGGCAATCACGTTTACCAATAAAGCGGCAGGGGAGATGCGGGAGCGTATTGACCAGATGGTGGGATATGGTTCGGAAGGTATCTGGGTGTGCACATTCCATTCCACCTGTGTGCGTATTTTGCGCAGATATATTGACAGGCTGGGGTTTGGCACCAATTTTACCATCTACGATTCCGATGATCAGAAGACTCTGATGAAGGATATTTGCAAACGTCTGGAAATCGATACGAAAATGTACAAAGAGAAAATGTTTCTTTCTGCTATTTCCTCCGCAAAAGATGAGCTGATCGATCCGATCGAATTTGAGACGCGCGCGGCAGGCGATTATGTGAAACGAAAACAGGCCCAGGTTTACCGGGAATATCAGCAGGCGTTAAAGCAGAATAATGCATTGGATTTTGATGATCTGATCATGAAAACCGTGGAACTGTTCAAACTGGACAAAGAGGTGCTTGCCTCGTATCAGGATCGTTTTCGCTATATTATGGTGGATGAGTATCAGGATACCAATACCGCACAGTTTGAACTGATCCGTCTGCTGGCTTTAAAATACCAGAATCTTTGTGTTGTAGGTGATGATGATCAGTCTATCTATAAGTTCCGGGGAGCGAATATCTACAACATTCTGAATTTTGAACATCATTTTCCGGATGCCACAGTGATCAAACTGGAGCAGAATTACCGGAGCACGCAAAATATTCTGGATGCAGCCAATGCTGTGATTGCCAACAATCAGGGGCGAAAGGAAAAGCGTCTGTGGACGGACAATGGAGCCGGGGACAAGATCACCTTTGAGCAGCTGGATACGGCGGCAGAGGAAGCGGATTTTGTGGCAAGGGATATTGCCCGGCGGGTACGCAAAGGAGAGTATCAGTATAAAGACTGTGCCATTCTCTATCGTACCAATGCACAGTCCCGTCTCTTTGAGGAACGTTTTATTACAGCAAATATTCCATATAAAATTTTTGGCGGCGTAAATTTCTACGCCCGTAAGGAAGTGAAGGATCTGCTGGCATATTTAAAGACTATCGACAATGGGCAGGATGATCTGGCGGTGCGGCGTATCATCAACATCCCAAAACGTGGAATTGGTGCGGCATCGATCAACAAAGTGGCATTGTATGCCCAGGAGCAGGAGATCAGTTTTTATGATGCGCTCTGTGTGGCAGAACAGGTACCGGGGCTGGGCAAAGCGGCAGCAAAGATCCGGCCGTTTGTGTTGTTTATCCAGTCTATGAAAGCAAAGGCAAAGTTGCTTTCCGTGGCAGATCTGCTGCAGGAAGTTATTGAAACGACCGGTTATGTCAGAGAACTCGAAGCAGAGGGAACGGATGAGGCAGAGGCAAGAATCGAAAATATTGACGAATTGATCAGCAAAGCTGTGGATTATGCGGAGGGGGAAGAAGCTCCGACCTTAAATGGCTTTCTGGAAAATGTCGCTCTGGTTGCGGATATTGACAGTTTTGACGAAAACAGTGACTATGTGGTACTTATGACTTTACATAGTGCGAAAGGACTTGAATTTCCGAATGTCTATCTGGCAGGACTTGAGGACGGACTGTTTCCGAGTTATATGTCTATTACGAGTGATAACTCCCAGGCCGAGATTGAGGAAGAACGGCGTCTGGCATATGTGGGAATTACCCGTGCAAAGAAAAATCTGACAATCACTTCCGCGCGTGTGCGCATGGTGCGGGGGCAGACACAGTATGGAAAAGTATCTCGTTTTGTCAGGGAAATTCCGCCGGAACTTCTTTCCGGAAAGATTTATGAGCCAAAGACAAAGGAAGAACCCATCGAACAGTCCACATTTCAGAAGGCGCGTAAGGCATTCCGGACGGTGCCGAGTTATGGTGGAAGCGGATATGGAAAAGAAGTGGGAGAGGGATATGGATCGACCTTCCATTCCTCCAAAGCCACAAAACCGGTATATACAAAGGTGGAAAACCAGCGTGATTTTGGTTCCGTGGGTGGAGCATTGTCCTATCAGGTGGGAGATCGTGTCCGCCACATCAAATTTGGCGATGGAGAAGTCATGGCAATTGTTTCCGGGGGCAGGGACTATGAAGTGACCGTAGATTTCGATAAAGTCGGAACAAAGAAGATGTTTGCAAGCTTTGCAAAATTAAAAAAGATATGATAAATTTTTTATAAACACAAATTTTTCATAGGAAAACAGGGAAAGATATGCTATAATGGATGTAATTAAAAATGCAGGAAGGAGAAGTGCCATCATGAGTAAAGTAGAAGATATTTTAGCATCTACCAAAGTGGGGGATGTTTTGGATGCAGCAAAGCTTAATAAGTTTTTGAAGAGACAGGAAGAAGAGGAGAAGAAACCTTCCAAATTCGTGATTGTATTCGCCGTGATTGGAATCGTTGTCGCAGTTGCAGCAGCAATCTATGGAATTTATCGTTTCTTTACACCGGATTATCTGGATGATTTTGAGGACGATTTTGAAGATGAGTTCGACAATGACTTCTTCGAGGATGAGGATGATGAGCCGGCTGCAGAGTCTAAGGATGCTTCCGTAGACAAGACAGAGGACTAATCATTGTCGGAAGCGTGAGAACTTTCAGGCAGTTTGAGCGGTGCGCAGAAAAAGAAAACCGAACGAAGAAAGAAGGGACTGCAGTTGTGTAGTCCCTTTTTCTGTAAGAAAATAAGATTCAGAATGATGCATGAGGAGTAAAAGAATGAAAAAAGGGCAGATTGCAGAAGGAAACGTAACAACCGTAGAATTCCCGAACAAAGGGATTGTGATGACAGACGAGGGAGAACGCGTCATCGTCAAGAATACCATTCCGGGACAGCGTGTTTCCTTTGCAGTAAATAAGGTACGAAAAGGAAAAGCGGAAGGACGGCTTCTGGAAACCGTGAAGAAATCGCCACGGGAGACCGCAGATACCTGCCGGCATTTCGGACAGTGCGGAGGATGTACGTATCAGAGTCTGCCTTATGAAGAACAGTTAAAGATCAAGGAGACACAGGTACGCGGCATGATAGAGCAGACGATCGGGGATGCCTGTGCTTATGAGTTTCTGCCAATCAGACACAGTCCGCGTGTGCTTGCTTACCGTAACAAAATGGAATTTTCATTTGGAGATGAATACAAGGACGGACCGCTGGCACTTGGAATGCACAAGCGCGGCAGTTTTTACGATATTGTAACGGTAGAGGACTGCCGGATCGTGGATGGCGATTTCCGTGCGATTCTCATGGCAACGCTCGCTTATTTCAGGGAGCAGGAAATCTTCTTCTATCACAGACTGCGTCATACCGGGTATCTGCGCCATCTTCTTGTGCGAAAGGCAGTAAAGACCGGAGAGATTTTAGTTGATCTGATCACTACGACGCAGGATTGGAGAAATGTACAGGAGCAGGCGCCGGACGAGCGCGCAAAGATAGAGGCTGCATTGCTGGAAAAGCAGGGCAGATGTCCACATGCCGGAACGGTAAACGAAGAAAAAGAAAAGCAGCTTTTAGCCGGATGGAAAGATGTACTTCTGGCACTTTCCCTGGAAGGAACCTTAAAAGGAGTACTCCACACAAAAAATGACAGCGTGGCGGATGTCGTAAAAAACGAAGGAACGGAAGTACTTTTCGGACAGGATTATTTTTATGAGGAGCTGCTGGGACTGCGTTTTCAGATTTCACCGTTTTCTTTTTTCCAGACAAACTCTCTCGGAGCAGAAGTGCTTTATTCCACAGCCCGCGAATTTATCCTCGGGGATAATCCGGACATGCTGGCAGACAAGACCGTTTATGATCTGTACAGCGGTACCGGTACGATCGCACAGATGCTCGCTCCAGTCTGCAAAAAAGTTGTGGGCGTGGAGATCATCGAGGAAGCGGTAGAGGCGGCAAAAGAGAATGCGGCACTCAATCATCTGGACAACTGTGAATTTTTGGCGGGTGACGTCTTAAAGGTGCTCGATACGATTGAGGAACGGCCGGATTATATTGTGCTTGATCCGCCAAGGGATGGTATTCATCCGAAGGCGCTGGAAAAGATTATCAATTATGGTGTGGATCATATGATTTATATTTCGTGTAAGCCGACGAGTCTGGCGCGGGATCTGGAGGTGCTGCTGGCGCGGGGGTATGTCGTGGATAAGGTGCAGTGCGTGGATATGTTTCCGAATACCGTGCACGTGGAGACGGTAGTACTGCTTTCCCACAAAAAGCCAGACGGACATATCAACGTAAAAGTTGAGTTTGGCGAGGGTGAGGGAAAAGTTCCGCTTGATAATATCGCTAAAAGAGCCGAAGAGTACAAGCCCAAGGAACGAGTGACCTACAAAATGATAAAGGAGTACATAGAAGCTAAATACGGCTTCAAAGTACATACCGCATATATCGCAGAGGTAAAGAGAGATTTAGGATTGCCGATGTATGATGCTCCTAATGCGGTAGAAGAATTGAAACAGCCGAGGAAGCATCCGACGGCGGAGAAAGTGGAAGCGATAAAGGATGCGTTGAAATATTATAAAATGATTTAATTGCGATATAGAAAAGGGGCGGCGTATTATGTCAGAACATCCAAAAGTATTTATTTCATATAGCCATCAAAATGTAGAATATGAAAATAAAATTTTAGAATTTGCAAATCGTTTACGGTCTGAGGGAATTGATGCAAACATTGATTTGTATGAGGAGGCTCCAGCAGAGGGATGGCCACGTTGGATGGAAAATCAGATTAACAATTCTGATTTCGTTTTAGTTGCAAACAGTAAGTCATATTACGAAAAATGTTATTCGGACAATAAAGGAAAAGGTATATCTTGGGAAGTTAACATAGTATATCAGCATATTTATGATGTGTCTACAATTAACACAAAGTTTATCCCAGTTTTTTTCGAGGAGGAAGAAGAACAGTACATATTAACTCCATTAAAGTCCTTTACCTATTATAATGTTGGGAAAACAGAAGGGTTCGAAAAACTATATTGGCGTTTAAGAGGTGTTTCTAAGACGCAAAAACCGCCTCTTGGAAATTTGAGACCTCTTCCTAAAAAAGAGCAAAAGACAATGTTTTTTTCAACTCCAATTGATTTAGATAAATGGAATGCTGCTGAATGGAGAGGTATGTTATATTTGTTTTATCCCGGAGCTGTTCCAGTATTGGGGTTATTATATCGTAATTATGCAGCTGCGAAATCTATATTTACAGATTGGAAAAAGACTGCTAAGGATAATTTTGCCGATGACTTTATAAAAGTTGATTACGTTACACCTCCATTTCCACAAGATTGTTGGGTCTATACTGATAAAGAAAGAAGTTTTGGTAAAGGTTATTTTGTTCATATCGGACCGAACACAGAGGAGTCAATTAATCGAGCTGTGTCGTCTGGAGTGCAACCAGAAGAATTACTCCTTGCGTCTTTTAGTAGGTATCAATGGATGGACGAATTGAATGGTTCAAAGAATAGAGATTTATTTCAGTATCTTACAAGAGAAGGTTCTGGATATTTATTAATGCCAATTGGAATCAAAGATGCAAAGAAACCGATTGAAGAAAGTAATCTTATTATTGATTTTAATTATGCAATACGAATGAAGAAAGTAACATTTAAAACAGGACTTGAGGTAGAGGATAATGATTTGTGTAAAGTGGTATTGCAAAAAGCAGAAGAGAAATAAGATAGCGATACCATTTTTCCTAGTGTTATAGTGAATTATTAGAAATATCAAATATTAGTTTGTTTTTTCTAAGGAGAATAGAAATTAGGAGGAAGTATGTCTCAAGTTGAGTTTTATGATGAGGTGGCTGGATTAGCCTCGTTTGTAATTGAAGGAGAAGAATATTCAGAGGATGGAGAAAGTGCAGTTGTTCCAGTTGCTGTATTAAAAAGAACAGATATAGCCAGTATCCCATATAATTTTGATATTGAAATCTGTGAATCACAATCTGATGCGGCAGTAGTAATTAAAATTCCAGCACATTTTAAGCGTATAGGTGAGAAAAAATTTCATGTTTGGTATGAAGAATTGATTACAAGGAAATATTGGGATGGTGTTGTCGGATTAAGGTTGTTCATGGAAACAAAAAAAGGTATTATTGAAGAACGTTCTAGGGAAATAGGAGATATTTTGCTAGATTATTATGATGATGACGGTGCTTATATTTGTCTAAAATATTGTACAAATATAATTGCAGATTCTATAGATAATCTATTAATGGATATAGAGCAATTGTATGGAGAAATAGAGGGAGCTACAGATATTGCATTAGGTTCGCCATTTCAGCAAATTGATGATTGTGAAAAAGAAAGTGAGTTTACAATTAAAATATTATTGCCGCTTTTTAAAGTTAGGATTTGTGAATGTAAAGTATAATCATGGTAACAAAGAATTTGGAAAAGATGTTACTTTTGCTAGAAGAACAGAATTTGACGAGTATGAGTATTATGGAGTGCAGGTAAAATTCGGAGATGTATCAGGAGGTGCGAATGGGGATATAAATGAATTAATTACGCAGGCAAAAGATGCTTTTTCAATGCCATTCTATGATGTGTATTCACGGAATAAAGTAAGAATATCAAAAGTTATTATTGCCATTTCAGGGAAATTTACATTGAATGCAGTTGAGAAAATAATTGAAGGTATACAAGAATATCCTTTAAAAAATAATCTTATTTTTCTTGACGGGGAGAAAATAGAAAGTTTAATGAGCAAATATAGTAGGTTCTGAAGATATTTTTATGTATAAGTGATGGGTTTTAATCATTTTTTATAGGCTACTATCGCAAGGTTAACGGACCGTATGTAAGAAAAATCAGTGGAGAGATACCACTGTAAGGGTATTCATAGACCTTGATTAATAGTTAAATACGATAAGCATATCATTGGAAATAGTGGTACGCTTATTTTTGTCCCTTTTTGCAGATTTGTCCTTTCCCCTGCTTTCCAATATAATGAAGCTAAAGAAGTGGAGGTGTGCTTATGAGAGAGGAATTTAATCATCTGTATTTGGATAGCCACGAAAGAAAACTTTTGATACATAGCCTTGTACTATTATATTTGTGGTAGAAATAAGCAGGAGCGAGGACATCATTGTGATTATAAAGCATCGCTAAGAAAAACAGATATTGAGCCACTTGTAATTGAAGCTGTTAAGGAATTGGTAAGCGATAAGTATTTTGCAAAAGAGATTGAAAAGCGTATTGGCGTACAGACCGATACAACAGCTATTGATAAGGAACTTGCCAATTACGAGAGTAAGCTGAAAGAAGTAGATTTGAATAAAGCCCGTCTGGAACGAGAGATTGATAATCTGCCTATTGATGCTCGTTTCAGAGAAAGGAAAATCCACGACATGACTTTAAGACTTGATGCCTTGTATGATACGATTGTAGAGTTGGAAGAACGGATTGAAGATGCAAAGCTGAGAAGGACCACACGGTTTCGGGAATGCTTTTGTATGCCAAGACTGATGAAGAGATATATCCGAATAATGTGTATCAGATGAGTGGAAACCAGATTACTGTCAGGACTCTGGATTTGAATTTACCATTTGATGAAATAGCAGGACAGCTAAATACAATAGCAAAAACGCATTTTGATTTATAAAGGAGGACTCCTATTTGAAAAAGAAAAAAGACGAAATTACCATCCGTTCCAGCGCTGCAGAATACCTGACGTATGTTGCCTCAGTTGGTGATCAGCAGGACAGTATTGAGATGCGCTATGAGGATGAGAATATATGGCTAACGCAGAAGATGATGGCCACACTATATGACGTCGGCACTAACACTATAAATTATCATATTAAGAAAATCTTTGAGGACAGTGAGTTACAAGAGGATTCAGTTATTCGAAAATTTCGAATAACTGCCGCCGACGGAAAAAGCTACAGCACAAATCACTATTCCTTAGAGATGATCATTGCAGTAGGATTTAAGGTAAATTCTGAGCGTGCGGTGCAGTTTCGTAAATGGGTCAATCAAATTGCAAAGGACTATACCATCAAAGGCTGGGTTATGGATGACGAGCGTCTCAAACGCGGAACTTATCTGACAGAAAAGTATTTTGATGAGCAGTTAGAACGAATTCGTGAAATTCGAGCAAGCGAAAGAAAGTTTTATCAGAAAATAACTGACCTGTATGCCACAGCCATTGATTACGATAAGAATTCTGCAACTACCAGGAGATTCTACGCAACAGTTCAGAATAAAATGCATTACGCAGTTCATGGTCATACGGCAGCTGAACTGATTGTAGAAAGAGCTGACCATACAAGAGAACATATGGGATTAACTACTTGGGCAGATGCTCCTGAAGGCAAAATTAAGAAGAGTGATGTTACGGTTGCCAAGAATTATTTGAGTCAGGATGAAATGAAACAGCTGAATCGTATGGTTACTGCATACTTGGATTTTGCTGAGAATATGACATTACGGCATATTCCACTCACGATGCAGGACTGGGAAAAACGGCTTAATAGCTTTATTGAAATGTTTGATTATGGTATTTTACAGGATGCAGGGAAAGTGTCAGCTGAAATTGCAAAGCTTCATGCCGAGACTGAATTTGAAAAGTATCGTGTTATCCAGGACAGATTGTTTATGTCTGACTTTGATAAATACATGCTGGAATTGGAAGAGAATGCGAAGAAGTAGCAGTGGCGTTATTAAAATTTTCTGCTAAATTTCTAGCTTACCAAGGTCGAGTGCATGGAAGGCAGGCCATCAGTTAGGTCTAAAAATAGCCGTTGACCTGTTTTTGTAGGAAGAACGGACAAGGTTGAGGCGATGGCGTTTCCTCGGAAGATTTGACTTTTATGTTGGAATCACTATAATAGTAGAAACGATTAAAAAAGTTGAACTTTTTCCGTAAACGGGCGAGGTTCAGGCTGCGATATGGATAGCGGAATGCATAGAGATATTTTTGCTACAGAATTTGTAGATATGTTTCCGCAAACAAACGGAGATATTTGGGTACATGCCATATTAGCCTGGATAGGTTGTCGATGACTGACATCAATCCGGACCTATCGAGCCACGTGGAGACAATAGTTGCACTACATCGGATCAATATGTAAAAATCCTTGATTTGCGCGAAGGCAACGAGGAGAGTTCCGAAGAAACAACTGGCTGTAAAGCCAGTGTTTATGCGGAATTTGACGACTGCCCGCGAGTCGGGAAGTTTGTAAAACTTTTCGACTTCCGGCACTTTGAGAGGTTTTTCAGGTTTGACCAGAGTGACCGAAAAACATAAAAAAAGCAATTTCAGATGGTGTGAATGTCTCAGTCGTATTGGACTGCGGCTTCGGAAACACATCAAAGAGAAAGTAATATCATCATCATTCAACTAAATAACAGAAGCGTGAAAGACCGTTCATTTTCAAGAAAAATTGAAAGTGAGCGGTCTTTCTTTATATCTGAAGTTCATTATATGGCTTTAAGTCGCAGAATGAATTTATCATCTGTGCAATTAATGATTATTATGAGAGATATGTGCAGAAGAAGGATGATCCTTATCTTGAAACGAGAGAAAAGGAAGATGCTTTCGTGGAGCGTATTGTAAGTCAGGTTACAGAAAAGATACTGACGAATTTGCCAACTCTTGCAGGAATGTATATGATGCAGCAACAGGCAATGCTTACGGCAGGTCTACAGAATGCAGGAATGCCGGTGATGAATTTTACAGCAGATCCAACGAATGCAAATATGATGGAGGCTGGAGCACAGAAGGTGACCAAGAGTATAAAAAGTGGGATGGCAGAAAATCAGGCTGCAACTAAAAAATCAGAGGATATTTTAGATGAGGAGCCAGAAGATAATGAATTTCTTGATTTTTCTTTTGGAATGTAATTCCGATTAAATTCATAATGCAAATGGCAGTAGGACATGTTATGATATTTAAAATACGAATGGAGAAAGGGATTACATGGACAAACTGGATATAGTAACAGATGAGTCAGGCAATGAGGTTGTTTTACTGCCTGAAATCATATTTTCCAATAAACAGAATATTAATTGGAATGATGTAGAGGATTACTTGGGAAAATATGTAGGAGAATTGATTGAAATAGCAGAGACAAGAGACATTATTTATATTGGAAACAAATTTCCGGATGAATATGGCGGTTCTAGTTATACAAGAAAAACAAAGGGCGCAAGAGCAAAAGCAAAGGCAAATGCGGCACAGGGAATCCGAGAAATGGTTGAGATAGCTACTGATAAAGTATATCGGGAAAATCATAAGGAAAAGCATTCCGAGGATGTTCACAATGGATGGTATTATTATGTGACAAGATTTGCAATTCCATTATATAACAATGAGAAAAAGACCGGAGAATATAATGTTTATTCTGCGTGTCTGGTTGTAAACCACGCAGCTAATGGAAAAATGTATCTGTATGATGTAGTGGGCATAAAAAAAGAAGCGAGTAACCCACTCAAGACTATCAAGTAGTCAAGTGGTACAAAACCGCTTCTGAATACATATTATCATTGAGATGTGGAAAAGTCAACAGTTTGTTTAGAAGCTGGCTGATCTTTTTTGGATTCTTTTTTCTGATATGCATTATTGGAGCGATGTGATTGCGAAAGGTTGCAAGATAAATGTATATTAATACCATTATCAGTAAAAAGGCTGCATCTGATGTAAAAACGATAGCCATCGCAAAGAAACCTATCATAATAAAAGGAACTGGGCTACAGAAAATGTATTGTATGTAGCCATATATAGCTATAATCATATAAAATTGAATATACACAATGAAAGAAGCAGATATGTGGAAATATTCCATGTGTCTGCTTTTTTGTTGCCCAGCATACGACAAAAAGGCAGCAACAAGTCTTAGCGAAGCTTGCTCTATGCAGTCATATATACCACACCGCAGGGATGTAACAGCAGGGTATTAGGGGCAGCCGCCACTAACGAGATGGGTTTTTGTAACACGAAAACCGTATCTCGCCTACTATGTTACAGGAATTTCCAAAGCAGCGGAAGTGGATATACGAAAGACCGACAGAGTGACTATCACAGCAAAACAGATAAGAAGAATTACACGAGAGGAGGGATGCGTATGGGCAGACCAAAGAGCAGACAGGCACCAAGAACGACAATGAGCATCCGGGTATCGGAGCGTGAGCGTAGAGAGATAGAGGAGAAAGCAGCGGCTACAGGAATGACACCATCTGCCTATATCCGTACGATGGCATTGGATGGTGGAAATGTGGATATGACCAGTCATGAGGACAGGCAGAAGCTGATGTATGAGCTATCTACAATCGGCAACAACATCAACCAGATAGCACGAATGGCAAATACGAATGTATTTATCTCAAAGTCAGATGTGCAGGAGGTAAATGAGCAGCTGAAACAGATACAGCGACTTCTATTGCAGTATATAAGAAACAGGTAACAGATAACAGATAACAGATGTGCCTGGCATCTATCCATCAGAGAATGCGGCATAAGTGATGAAGAATATGCCAGATTAGTGTTGGAAGCGGCAGAATAAAAATATGGTAGTCATTAGGAAATATCCTTTTGGCTACCATTTTTTTATTAAAAATTAAAGAGGAGCCGGATCACTCCGACTCCTCCAAGTATGTGTCCGCAAACACATACCCCAATTGCTATCTATAATATACTATAGGCAGGTAAAATATGCAAGCATTATATGGAATTTTTCAAGATGTTTAAGCGAGAGAACAAATCAGGATGAATCGTGATAGCTGAAACATTCGGGTTTACAGAAGATTCGTATTCTCTTGTAATCTTTTCAAATTCACGGATGAATGATTTTATTTCTGTTTTAGAGACTTTCAGTAATTTTAAGTAGTAACAGATAAGGATAATGTAATCGCCGATAGTCTTGAAATTTATGTACGGCATCCCCATTTCTAAAATCAGGCATTGTTTCATTGGTCTTGAAGGGTCCATTTTTTTGAAACGGGTATCATATACCACATCGTTGTGAGCAATGGCATTTCTTAAATCTTTTAAGGCATATACATATTTATAAAGTAATTCCCGGTAAGTATCACTTGATAGATTGATGCCGATGGTACGAGATACTTTTTCACGCATATCAATAGTCAGGCATGAAAGCAAATATCCAAAATCGCCCATGGTGAGAATTTCAAATATTGCCCATAAGGGAACTTCATTGTAATTGACATTATTGTAAAAATGAGTGATTTTCGGATTCTCTTTTCGGTATGCAGCAGCAATGGCATTTTGTATGGAGCCTTGAAGATTTAGTTTGTTGTTCTGGTATTTCTTTTTTATATCTTCACGGGTTCCGGCTGGTGCATTTTTGTAGCTGCTGATTGCTTTATCGTACATATCATAGATACTGCTGGAATCAATTTCTGACATAATGGTGTTCAAAGCAATATTTTTAAGCGCAGTTTCTATAAACATCATTTTTCCATATAAAAGAGATTTTAATTTTGTATCATATTGAATGGTTGCATTAATCTCATTATATGAAGTGAATGGAAGTCTGTTAGAGGAAGATACAAAAAAACGGTATCCTTTATATCCGTGAAAATATCCGGTATTGATGAGCTGTTGTTTTTGTGAACTTCCTGAGATGGAAATTCCATTATCCCTAAGATGCCGCATTAAAGCATCGGGTGATTTATAATCTGTATTTGCCATAGTCTCTCCTAAACATTTGTAATAATAAATTAAGTATAATACATGGGTTTAACATTAACAAGCTACAAGATGGGATTATTCTTTTTCCTAGACTGTTCTGAGGTAAAATCGGGCTGTGTCTGACCGAGGTATTGGCTCAAATTTTCCAGTTTTCGGTTTAATGATTGAACCTCTTTTTCACAATCTTTATAGGTGGAAGTCAGCTTGCTTTTCTGCTTCATCAGTTCCTGATATTCTGCTTTTAGCTTATCAACATTCAATCCCTTTAAGTTTATCCCAGTCTGCTCAAGTACACGTCGTGCACCGCCATATAGAATGCGCTGGCTTTCGTATCGGCGGAAATATGCGTCTGGGTTCTTTGACTTTTATAGGCAATGTGATAGGAGCGGTTGGTTTTGTACTGCTCGGCATATTTGATGATTTCTGCAAGGTCTTTCATGCGGTGTTCCAGTTTCACAACGCTCTGTTTGGCAGATTTTCCGGTTTCGGTTATCACAGTAATCTGATGCTTCAGATCGGAGAGAGAACCAACTTCATTGTAGCTTTGTGCAGCAATCTTCAAATTCTCGATAGTTGCCCATTGCTGGAGTCCGGGACTGTTTTGAAATTTTTCATCCGAGGTATCAATGAGCCTGCGGGCAGAGTAGTCTTTTTTCGGAATAACAGATTTTCGCTCACGCTTCATTTCGATGCGTTCCCGGATACGTTCCTTTGTGTATTCCTTACCAAGCGATTTCGTACTGCCACGGACAAAACGTTCTTTATCCAGAGGACGGAAAGAGATGTATTTGGCAGCACTTTCTTCAAAAGATTCCCCTTTAATTTCATATCCTTTGGCTCTCATTAAAAGTAAGAAATCTTCGTATGTGGAAGCTGACTTGGTGCAAAAATTGATGTCTCTTCTAAGCTGGGTTTTCCAAGTAGAGCCATTCTGCTCAGACTGCCATTCTTTATATTTTTTACCACGTTCACCACCCGGAATGATGATGGAAAGGTTATGCTCTTTGCATAGTTCATCACTTAGTTTCCGGATGTGGTAATACGACTGTTTGCAGTCGTGATATTTGTTATGCTCGATGTTATCAGCAGCACAAAATATGATGTGATTATGAATATGTCCTTTATCAATGTGTGTGGTGAGAACATACGAATATTTCCCTTCTAAAACCTTGTCAGCAAGTTCTTTTCCAATGCGGTGAGCTTCCTCATAACTGACTTCTCCCGGAGCAAAAGCCTGTATCAGATGATAGGCTTTGTTAGGACTGTTCTCCCTGCAATGGTCAAGGGTGTACTTAAAGTCAATCGCTGCTGTTTCTGGCGCACACGCATAAGATGAAACATAGATTTGCTCATCTGTTTTGTCGGGATTGCAGATGTAATCTATTGCTTTATCAACGGTTGCTTTGATAGCATGGATTTTTGTGTATGCCATACTTTATTCATCAACTCCTT
>OGLW01000499.1_pt1 | contig 18866 bp, 15 predicted proteins | sample 1572961 | NCBI WGS metagenome assembly OGLW01 (sample SAMEA2581880, study PRJEB24529) | metagenome | biome: Human gut stool | place: China | collected 2011
TGATGAACTTCTACCACTTCTGATGAATGGTCAGGTATCGGTAAATTCTGATTTAGCTGAGACAGGCTTTATTTTGTTTTGTATTTCAAGCGCAACAAAAGTATGTTTTCAATTAATTAAATCTATTATCGTTAATTCTGTTCTCATCATAGCCTTCTACATTAACCCGTAGACATAAACAGCAAATCTTCAACCATCAGGTCGAATTCTGCCGGATGGATACTATCCTCTTGATAGTGGAAAATGACTGAGCAGGATACATACCTGCTTCACACTCGACTCGGCAGTGTATCCGTTCTCACCACTTCCTGGGCATAACCTGCCGCTACCGCCAGGCAGCACAGCGTCACTCTGCTCAAATTCCCCAATCATACTAAGAAAAAGCCACCAAGAATCAACCCCGAATTATTCTTCTATTATAAAGGCCGGTGACGTCTTAATGCAGCGAATCGTACGGGATTTGTTTACATTATGTTCTTCCACCTTGGCCGTAGTTCCTGTATGAGTCCAGCTTTGGTGCCCTCCACTTATGGTTGCCCACAATACCTTTGAAGCAACTGAGCTTGAAGAATTAAATTGATGACCGAATCCTCCCAAGACCAGATTGTTTTCGTCAAAAGCGATTTGAATGTAATTGGCTGTTGCAAGGAGACCTCCCTCCCACGCTACATTTCCTCGGCTATGGGCTGAAATAACGGCAGGTCGTCCACTACCCGTAGTGTAATTTACCGGTGCGCCATTAAGCGTGTAATTAATAGTCCCCGACTTTAGCAAAAGCTCAAAATCTCTCGACGTAGGAAGCTGGTATCCTTCCGGACAATGGCTGCTTACCGATCCATTCCCTATGATTGCCGGATTCTGGAGCGACTCATACGAATCGAAATAGAAACGCGGGACGGATGCGTCATACTTTAAATTCATTCCCTGCGTATAGCGCCCTTTGTACTGGCTGCCGGTTAAACGTACAAAATCCTCGTCAGAACAAGAGGCAAAATAGGCAGACAGATCACCTATTGTTTCAGATTCACTGACGGTTATCTGGTCGTCGAAACTCTTTGAGTTTCCTTGTAAGTTGAAACGACACCAGTAAGTATCACCCATAAGGACAACAGGCAAGCCGCGATTCAGCCGGGTAACGGTGTATGTTTCATGTATGCCATTCGGGCCGTTCACGGTGAGCAAACCCTCCTGAGTGCTACCATTGGCTTCCGGATCGTTAGGCTTGTAGCCTGCCTGAATCTCATAAACTCCGTCTCCTTGGGGTATCGCCCTTAGCCAACTGCCACCACTGACACTAACCTCATAGTTCTTAGGTACCTCTATCCGACCTAAAGCACTGTCGACATATTTATTGAAATGAATGTTATAGGGAGGAGTGTTTGTAAGATGATTATACAATTCTCCCTTGAAGGTCGTTGCATTGGACTGGACAATTACCAACCTGCCACTGTAGTAGTCCGGATGCCTCTTGCTGTGCATATTCAGGTACATATATTCCGTCTTAGTACCCGGTTTTTTCCAAGAATTGCGTACCAAGAACTTTTTCCCTTGAAGGTCGGCACGAGTTTCCGTATACGGAGTAATGGAGGCTGTCGTCCCATCAATTGTGAATTCCGCATCTTCCGGCACCTTATCCAGTACAAGTATTGACGTTGACTCTCTGCTCGAGAGGTAAACCGTATCTTTTGTTGCACTTATATACGCCCCTTCAGCCAAAGTAGAAAGTTCACTATTAACCAGAATATTGGTAGAAGGTTTTGCCGTGATAGTTTCTTCTACTTCCCAACTTTCATTTTCCACGGATATGCTTGCCTGCAAATTAGAACTGTCTCCGCTAAATAACTTTATTTTATAAATGTGGTTTCTATGGATTGTGTTAGGCAGTGCCAGTGAAAGTGTAACAGGATCGCCTTCAAGGGTTCCATGCAGCTCCACAGGAATACCGTCCCCCACTTGTTCATACAGGTGGACCAATCCGGCATATTCACCCGGCTTCAACGGGGTATTGAATGTAGTATCTATTTTTGCCAATGCTGCACCGGACGGCGAACTGACCGGGTTTTGCGGAAGCAGGAATGCTTCACGATGTATGTTATCCATACTTATCCTATTGATTTGTATGTCGGCATCGTCAGCTATGTTTAAGTCTACTCTGGCAATGGCCCGTGTAAGCAATACTTGGGTGGCACTCTCCTGGCTTCCGGTTAAGTCTGCCTTTCCGGTCATCACCGGTTTATCTCCATCTGCCTGAGGAGAGGCAGAGAGTATTGTAGTGGCAAGCAGTTCGGTCTCTTTCAATTGGCCTATTTCCTGTGTAATCCCATTCAGCAGATTACCGGTGTTTACAAAGAAATAGATTTGCTCTCCTTCGGCCAACGAGCTGATTGTAGTGTATCCGTTCTTATCCACTCCCAGATTTTTGTAAACGTCGGACAGGACTCCCTCTTTGAACAGATAAGCCTCTATGTTTCCCGGCAGGTTCGTACTATAAACAGTTTCCGAATTCGGTGTATAGACCAAAAGCCGGAGCGAATGCTCATTCTGAACATCATTTGTTTTTCCAATATCATAATCCTCCTTAATGCATCCGATGCAAAGTACTGAAAATAATAATACAGATATAATAACAGACAAATGTTTCATAATTATTAGTAGATATTAGGATTACTTCTTGATTTTAATATTGTGTGGGAATTGACAGGAAAATCTTTTATGTTATTCTTGTAGAACACATCGGCACATCCCGAAGCCCACTGTCCGTATGTCATGGTGCTATTATGGCTGTAGCCCAAACAATGACCTAATTCGTGAAAAATAGTGGTACAGCATCCGCCGCTGTTTTCGTAATGATAAAGGAAAGATTTCTGATAGACTCCCCATGTTCTGCCCCCACCTAATCCTGCTACACCATTGCCAGTATGTACAAGTCCGATGTCGAATCCGGAAAGGTTTTCCAGTCTGGATATAATCTTTGACGTGTCAATTGCTTTCTTGTTATTGTCAAGAAGTACTCCTTGGAACGTCGAAACCCGCTTCTGGAAGTTTTCCAGCGTACACATATATCCGATATTCAAATAGAGCGCAACAGCTTCCCTGCAATGTACGGGGCGTATTCCCCGCCAGTTCTTGTTGGGAACACCTGTTACGGGATCTCCTCCGTTAAGTACGAATTTGATGTACCATTTCGCCTTTATCCGGGAAATCTTAGTCCAATACGGGTCTTTGCAAGCTATCTTAAAACTCAAGGAAGACGGCTTCATCTCTTCTGCTGAAAATTGTTGGACTTTCCCTGATTCAGTGCAGTATACTCCTTTCTTCAATACCTTTATCGATGTCTTAATGTCGGCAAATGCCGGAATGTTGTCAATGTAAACAAACTCCACATATTCATCCATAGTCGGACTTTTTGCCATGACTGTAACCTCTTTTATGCCTACGGGAGAGTAAAATCTCATGTGCAGACTATCTTTCTCCATATTTATCTGCAAAGGTTCGGCTATACGAAATGACCGCTGATTTGCATTGGCATAGACAGAAGCAGGTTCTTCATCAGTTAGAATCGTATAATAATTTAGAGAAGTAAGCTCATCGGCAAGGTTAGTACCCACATTGTCTTCCGGATGTACAGCCTGTACATGTACGGTAGAATGCTTGGCGGCATCTAAGGTTATCTTTGCATCATACTCCGTGTCAACACTTTCCTTTCGGTGATTTATTGTATTTACTACTACTTGACCGGAAAAACCATCTTTTGCGGTAGGGAAAAATAAGAACTGTTTTTGTTCCGATAAAGAGAAGGATGCTATGCTTCGCTGCCCCGAATGGCTGCCGTCTGCATGCAGGGCAGAATAACTCCTGCTGTCTTCCGAAGGAATAAATTGACAGTCGTGAACCGATTTGCGCACGTAATCGCTTTTGTATTGTACATCGAAAGAAACCAGCCCTGCAGCTTGGGGAATGCGTATTTCCTCTATCTTGATTTTTCCGTTTATTACCGAGAATTTGTGATTCGTATAATAATATTGGGCTTTCAGAGGCTTCGCCGACGTATTTTCAGGAAAAGACAGCCACGGTGAGGAACTTTTCTCTATTTTATGTATCCGGGCTCCATCCTCTTCATAGTTACCTTTCATGGCTAATATGAGAAGGCTGTAGGTGCCGGTTTCGAGTCCTTCCACCATAATTGTTGCAGGATCGGGGAATTTAACTTCACGGTCGATGTCAATTTGACCCTCTTTGAGAATATAGGCACAAAGAGTATCGAAAGGTGCGGTCAAATCCACGGTGCGGGTAGCGGAACCCGTATCGTCAAAAGACTCTGCCTTTAAATGAAACAAAACACCCGTGCCGTCATATTCGGATAACGGATAACTATTGTCTTCTATTTCGTCCCGGGTGCAAGCACCCAACATCGGCAGAAGAAAGCAGCAAATAAAAATTACTCTTGAGATACGCATAAATAATTCGGTTAAAAATGACCTTTACCACAAACAGGTTCGATTCTCACTTTAGGAAATTCTCCTCAGGCTTTATGCACAAACAGCAAATCTTCAATCATCAGGTCGAGTTCTGCCGGATGGATGCTGTCCTCGTGATAATGGAAGTAATGGCTGAGCAGGGTGCGTACCTGCTTCACGCGCGACTCGGCAGTGTATCCGTGCCACTGCCACACGCCTGCATCGAGTGCATGGCGGATGACGCCGACGGCTGGGGTAATCATGCCCCGCACATCATCGCCGGGATAAATCTGAATTTTCTCCTGGGGCAGGATAATGGTTACCTCAGGATGGTAAGCACGTACTACGCGCAATGCTTCGGTCCAACGGACGTGCTTGGCTATGACATCACGTGTTTCTTTCTTAGGATTCTTCATTACGGGTTATCAATTATTAAAACTATCAATACTTCTGTTATCTGTCATTCATCTATCTGCCGGCTCTCACTCAATATTCATCTGCCGATTATCATTCATCTGCCGGCGTTCACTACTCTATTTTTCCTGCGTGCCTCCATCCGCTTCTCGAAAAGCTCGGACACCCATACAGGAAAGCCGAAAACGGCTACGAAAATCGCTAAAAACAGGACGCCTCCGCAAGCGATTCCGTAGCATATCCCTTTGTGTGCAAACAAACAAAAACACGAACAAAGTCGGGACAAACCTTTTTTATTCATAACATAGGGATTGTTTTCGGGTTCTATTAACTCTGTTATCATTCAAATTCTATCGCCTGATTCTAAATTTCAGACGAGTGGGCTATCAATCAAGGTCGCGTATGCAACGGTAATAATTACCCGTACGTCTTTTGTCAACCCTTTGAATAGTGCCATTATCATCGTAAGTCACATACGGAAGTGTGGTTCCGTCTCCGCCCGCGTCCGTGCCCGTGCCTCCGGCAACATCCGTCAGGCCCGCCTTCGTCAGTTCCGGCCACAGGATGTAAATCAGCGCTGCTTCCTTGTAGGTGGGCAAGCGCCAGCCACCGCCGTCGTCGGTAAGATTCCTACAGCGGTTTACGGCAAACAGCCAAAAGCCGGTGAAGCGTTCTCGCGACAGTTCGAACTTATAATACACTTTATCATCGCTCACCACGGAGCTGATATTCGTGGCAGTGTTCGTGCCGCGAGCAATGTTTGTTCCGTCAGTAGCCCGCGCTTTCTTCTCCCGGGTATGCGGTATGGCGGAAGCGTCTATGATAATCTTCCCGTTTTCCACCAATACCTCCTGGGCATAGCCCACGGTTGCCGTGAGGCAAACCAGCATCATACATAGCGTTTTTATATTTCTCATCATCATACTTATTACAATTTCATTTCGATATAACCATGTGCTCATTTCCGCACTCTTATCTCAACACCCTGCAACAGCGGACTGCAAAAGTCTGTGATTCCTTGGGCTGCCTATTGCTGTACGCAAAAGGATAAGAATCTCTCACGCCGACCGTTACGTGACTCATGTACCTTTCTTCCAACTCGGTAGAAGACATAAGCGCGTTATATCCCGCAAACTGATATTCGCTCTGGGGAAGGGAAATAGCCATCAAGAGCAGCTCATTCTGCGACGGCATATACCAATGAATCTCAGAGGGTTCGAGAATACCGTTGCCGTTCAGGTCGCGATTCTTCTCGTGGCAGTAACGGGCGGCGGAAGTTTTGTATATGGGGTGATAAATATTCGCAGTGGGTTCGGGAAGATAATAAGGCGCACCGGAAGTCCTTCCGTTATAGGGCGGTATAGCCGCCAGATTGCCGTCCAGCCCGTTGCCAAACATTCTCCGGTACGAATCCGGATTAACCCCGAAATTGTCAGGTTCGTTATCCACCCGCGTAAGATCCTGATATACCGACTCCGTTGTCACGTACCTGCCGTTGCGGAATTTATCATAGTTATTGGAGGTATATACTTTATAGTAGGGAAATCCCCATTGCATACTGTTTATATTCTGCACCGAAGGGTCGATACCCGGATTCATCGTCATGCGGTACTCCGGATACCTCTCCAGTACCATGCGCTGCTTGACGTCGCTCGGTGTTCCGTCCTGATTGAGAATATACAGCCCGGCATACTGGTTATTATCATCCGTATAGAAAGAGAGATACCCATCCTGGCTGATGGTGAAGCTACGAACTTCCGGCTGATTCGGGTTTCCTCCATCCTTGTAGAACGAGAAGCGTACCGTTGCAGAGCGGAAACCGTTTCTCTCCACAAATTCATCGGCATAGACGTATAGGGTGTGGTTGGCGACCGTAGAGGTATTGCCGAAAGGCAAGTCCGTAATTTTATAGCACATACGGTAGGTGGCATCGGTAAGGGACATCACATCGTCATCCTCCTGACCGGCAGGAATGGCGTTCCAGCCGCTTATGCCTTCTTGAGTCAGCTTCGCCCGGACACTCTTGTGCGGAATGTACTTGGGACGCACGAGTTTACTTTCAGGATTCGAAGCCTGTTGCCACTCATCGTTGGGCGCCTGCTGCTTCACCTGGTGATACATCAGGTTCAACGGAGAGATTTTGAGCCAGGTAGCATCAAATGACGGATCGGCATAGGTTCTGCCTTGCGAGTCGAGTATCTCCATCGTTCCCGTGCCACCGGCAGCATGCATACGCAGGGCGCGGAAGTCGGGGTGCGCGTCCATTCGCAGGTTGTCACTGTAATCCACGAAGAAATCGCCTGCCTTGGAATCCACGTTTGTATCTATCTTGATATCGTTGATTCCATACACCGTGATGTTGAATGTATAGTGATTCCCGCGAATAATATTGTAATCGCTGTGGTTGTCATTGCCCAAATAGATGTATGCCTTTATCAGTTCGGATTGGGTGCCGGCCCTGTGTATGGCATTAATGACAACGGCAGTGGCGCGTTGGGGTTTGAACCATGCCTTGCCGCGGTGGTCGGTATCGTCCAGAGCCATATCCGGATATCGCTCGTCGGGATTACCAGGCAGTGACCTTGCCACACGTTCGCCCCTGCGGTTCTCGAAGAGGTAGAGCGTTTGAGAAGCGCTTTTATTCCGCACGACCTCGAAAGGATAATCCGACGCGGTTGTCAGCCAGTATTCTTCTTTATCAGCACCTCCTTCCGGAGCGGGATTGGCATCTTTACTATCGGGAAAAAGATAGCTGCGTGCCGGAACATCCTGTACGTCCCATCCAAGAATGGTGACAGTATGTCCATCAGGGGTAGCGTCGGTAACCGTGAGCGTGAGTTTTGCCGCAAGGAATTGAAGCTGTACCGGGTCACTAATAGTACCGGAACCCGGCTGCACGTTTACGTTCTCCACAATGGCAGTCATAATAAGAGCCCCGGTGTCGCTCAGACCGAAGTTCAAGCTGGAAGCCGTTACCATGAATTCACGCAGATCGTTATAGGAAGTGACGACAGCCAGCCGGTTGTCCAGATCGTCCCTACTGTTAGCCACAAAGCAGAATGTAAGGTTATTGCCCGACCAGGTGTCTATCTGGAGAGCCGAAAGCGATCCGTCGGACTGTGCCGTGTATTTGCGGTTGGTTACTATCTGGCCGCTGCTGTTGAATACCAGTACGCGCAGGCTGTCCAGCCGATTCTCCACAGCGGCATCGACAGCGCGGGTGTTGGCAGAGGTGCGGGTATTGCCCGCACTGACTGCGCCGTCCATATCGGGCAGCAGCACTCTCAGACTGACACGTGCAGCAATGCCTTCTTCCACACGTGTAGTATCGAACTCATCGCGCATACACCCCGAAAGGAGCAGTGCACCGAGAAAATACAGAATTATTATCTTTTTCATCTAAATCAACTTTTATTTTTAATTTTATCCGGTTGCTACATCATTATATAGCTATCAAATTTCTTTCCATATATCCTGCTGGCCCCAGTCGGTGACGCTGATGTCTACGTTTACAGCTCCCTGAAAGTCTACCAGTACATTGAGCAGCCTGCCTTCCGCCACACGCAGGGGATTACCGTTGCTGTCGGCAATTACGGTGGTTTTCAGCACGTCGCGGTGGTAGATGTCTATCTTGATGTCCGCTTCGGTGGGGAAGATATTGAAAGCAGGGGATACGAATTCGCCGTTGTCATTGAATGCCGCCTGGGGGCGGTAGCTTACTTCCGTGCCGTTGGGCTTGCCGTAGAAATCGAGCTTATCGGTGGTTTTGCGCACGATGTAGTAGAACTCGCCTTCGGTGCTGCCTACATACTCTCTGAGGTGGCGCGCCGTAATGGCTACCCCGGAGACTTTACGGCGCAAGGGGAATTCCTTGGCAGAAGCACCGGCAGCGGAGGTTACATCCATAGTGCCATAGAACAGGTCGTCGGGCGAGCCTGCCACGGGTAAGGTTGTCCGGGTTTGGATGAGCGACACGAATGCCGTTTCTAAGTGGTCGCCCTCTTTCAATGCGGGCATCGACTGAGCGCCTTGTTTGCCATTGCCCCACGCCACCAGTGTCAGGTTGTCGTGTCCGGGATAATCCAGGGTCACGGTTTCCGAAAGGAGAACGTTGCGGGTGTCGAGCAATGCTTTACCGGCATCGAATATATAGAGCGTCAGGTCTTTTATAGTCTCATCGCCAAGGCTTCCGCCATCAGCATCGAAAGCCTTTACCTGCAAGGAAAAGCCGGGAGTACTGGGAGTACCGGGATCTGGACGATCGCCTTGGTCGTCCTTGATGCAGCTTGCAGATACAAATGCCATAAAGAACAAGATAGGCAGTATGTGCAGGCAATAATGGAATTTGTTATTCTGCATGAATTGTTTTTTTTAATTGATGGTTAATATTGTTTTTAGTTATTGAATTTTATCAATGGCATAAGTGAAATGAAAGGCGGGCACGGGAAACATACCCGCCTTTCGGTGCAGCTTTAAAGAATAAGATGAATGTCTGCAATCAAATTAATTAAACGCTTTGTTTACGGTTACGGGAATCCATGAGGCTGCCGTTACAGTAATTCTTATTGTTGAATTAACCAACGGCTGTTCAGGATCGGTAGTACCACCGCCTTCACCGGCATTTACGTCACCTCTCAAAGTAAGGGTTACAGTGTAACGCTTACCCGGCTCGATGGTGTGTCCTGCATCGCCTGCCGAGAACTGAATGGGGTAGTAAATGGTTTCAGGAATGCCGTTTGTCGTTTTTTTAGACTGAATGGCAAGAATTGTCGGTTGAGTCGCACCGTTGTTTCCGAAAGTATAGAAATGATTGAATACAACGCCAGCTGTGTTAGCTGAGAAACCGCTTACATTATCTGCCAAGGCAGTAGATGTTGTGACAATGTTTGAATTAAAACCCGGATAAGAGGCATCACCCGAATAGAAAGCGGTTTGAGCAACCTTTTCGGCTGTTGTTCCAAAGAATTTTCCGCTTTTACCTGCATACAGCAATACAACCTTTTCGTCTGTAATCGTAATACTACCATTACCGGTAAGATTGGTACGGTTGTCCTTAACAATAAGTTCAATCTTGGCTGCAACGAAACTTAATGGTACAGTAACCGTACCGGTTGTACCGGAGAAGGAGACATTGCTTGTACCGGACATCCAAAGGTTAGTTCTGGTCTGGGTAGACGTGTTGTTATTGGCCATCAAGTCACCGGCAACGGCCTTAAGTTCAGCTTCCGTTGTTACATTAGCAAAAGGGCTGTTGGCCAATGTACCGACATTTGCCACTACATAAGCAGTCTTGGCAGCAGTTGAACCGTTGGTGATCGTAGCCGCAGCACTGGAAGAACTATAAAAAGGCGGACAGTCCAAACTACCGCCCTCACGGAAAAGGAATACGATGTAGTTGTTAATCGTAACATCGGTTGTAGTAGCGCCTATAGCTCTTGACTGCGCTACATTATTACCTTCTCCTTCCACCTTAATGGTGAGAGTAGCCTTTTCGCCCGGAGCATTGCTGCCCAAATCGACAATCTCCTCGTTGGAGCATGAAAACATGGTAAAGGCTGCAAGAGCCACTGCTAATAAATTAATCTTCTTCATTTTCTTAGTTGTTTTAAATAAATATTAATAAAATTGGTATGTTTACTGTCGTTTCAAGTTTTCAATCTACGGTTGCGCTTCATAAAACACCTTTATATATCCTGCATTACGAAGCTTCGGAAAGAAGTGCCGTTTCATATACTCATTCGGACATTACGGGCACGGGCTGTTCGACGGGAGCAATGAGCGCCACATCCGCTGCCAAGAGCACGGGCGGCAGCATTTCTTCGCTGCAACACCCTTTGCCCTTTGCATCCAAACGCAGGGAAGCGCCGTTCATCCATTCCCCGTAGGGAAGGGCGAAGGTATAGGCAACCGTTCCTCCCGCCTTGTGGTACGCAGAGACAGATTTCCGCTTTTCTTTCACTCTTTTTTCTCTCCACTCAACAATCTGTGCCATGCGGCTGCCGTACTCCAATGGCGGAAGCACAGCATGCTGCCCGTCTTTCCCATACAGCAACGGGGTAACTCTCAAAATGTAATCCTTAGTCAATCTTTCTACCCTCAGCCTGAAGGATACGTGCACGCTGTCGCCACTGCGGCTGATGTTCACGCCATCTGCCTGCAACCGTGCCCGTTCCTTAGCCGATAAACCGACTGCCTGCATCAGCAGCAGTCCACATAATAGCACACAATATTTCATAATCTTCCGCTTCGCGGTCCGTTACTTTATTATATAGATAAGGGAGATGCCTGCCTTGGTGGGGCCCAGGTAGTTCTTGCTGCCGCTGCCCAGCTCGTCGCCGTAGGTCTTGCGCTCGAAGCGGTCGTATCCGAAATGGATGTACCCCACTCCTAACGTGGCTTCCAGGTTCCAGCGCTTGCCCAGCGCCCAGTTGTATCCGTAGCCTATTCCGGCTCCCGCCATCCAACCCTGGTAGCGCTTGCTGCCCAACCCGGATGATGAAGGGGTGATGCCGAAGGGAAGCATACTGCCGTAGTTGAACTCTCCGCCCAGCAGGTGCGCTCCGAAGAAGTGACCGGAGAAACCGCTGCACAGCCAATAGCGCGCTTCGGGCTGGAGCATCCAGAGTTTCATCTTCTTATTGTCCGAGAAGCTCCACGGATTGTAGTTGGCAGACATTTCGAGCGTCCAACGGGGAGCTACCTTATACTCTACTCCGAGATTAATGGTAGAGGTGATGTCGTACAACAAATTACTTTTCACTGCAAAACGCTGCGCCGAAGCCGTTCCGGACAGAAGCGCAATAAATAGGGTAATCATGAAAATCGTAAAATTCTTTCTCATATTCTCTTTCGTTTTATTCGTAATCTTTTACTTGTTTATAGAGGTTAATTTTCCTTTTGCTGCTTTTAGAAATTTCATCTGTTTACATAACACAGATTATTAATGTGCATTTCATTAGTAATCAAGTAATTAAAAAAGGAAAACCGTTTCAATGCTATCCGGCATGAACGATTTTCCTGAAACAAAAAGAAAAACGAGGATGTATCGGGACTTCGGCCTGATACCATTCTGTCCTTAAAATAGACGCAGTAATGAAGAATTTCCCCCTTTAAACACCAACAAAAGAAACTCAACATGCCGTTATAAATGACAAAATGACAATCAAGCCTTTGCTTCGATACATCCGTTTTTCTGAAACAAAAATTGAAACATGGTGATAAAACAACGAAATTATTAACTTTAAATCGAGTACATAAAATGGAACTGAACTACATTAAAGAACACACCTCATGCGTGAACTACAAGACCGAGGAAGACGCCGGTTTCGCACTGAAAGAAGCTGCTTCGGGAGAACATTTCGACAACCGGCAACAAGAGATTAAGGCCAACCACCTGATATTTATTTTGTCAGGCGAAGTCAGCATCACCAAAGACAGCAAGGAAGAAACAAGAGTCCGTGCGGGCGAATTCATCTTCATTCCCCTTTCATCCCATTACACGGGCACGGTTATCCAGCCGGGCACATACATCAGTCTGTCATTCTTTCACGATACAATCTCGCTGTGCGACAAACACATGCTTAGCAGCTATTTAGACAAAGCCCAGCACACACCCCTATGCTTCGAACCGCTTTCCGTGCGTGCCCCTCTGGACATGTTCCTGCATCTGCTGGAGTCCTATCTCCAGGCGGGCGTCAACTGCAAGCACCTGCACGAACTCAAAGAGCGCGAGTTGTTCATCATCTTCCGCACAGCCTACACAAAGAGCGAAATAATCCAACTCCTCTACCCTATAATGGGAATCGAGGTAGACTTCAAGGCAGCCGTTCTCAAACACAAAGACCGGGTGCGCAGCAAACAAGAGCTGGCAGAATTGTTGGGCATGAGCGGTTCCGAGCTTCACCGCAAGTTCACGCAGGAGTTTGGAGAAACCGTTCAATCCTGGCTTCAGAAACAAAAAAACAAGGAAATACTATCCCGGCTCAATTACGATTTCATCTCTATAAAAGAGGTGGCATACGAGTTGGGCTTCGGCTCCGCAGCCGGTTTCAACAAGTATTGCAAGAACAATTTCGGCTGCTCGCCCAGCGAATTAAGGCAGGAAATCAAAAAAAAGCAGCAAAAATAGGCACTGATATTCAACGTTTTGTAATTTTGGATAACAGATTGGTTAATTTGGATAACTGATTGACGGATTCAGATAACGCAATATCCAAAAATATCCTCTACCTTTGCAGTATCAAAGAACAGGGATAAAGTATATATAGCGAAAGCAAGTAGAAAAGTCCGGTTTATTTGAGTCGTTTCTTAGTTTTTATCTGTGTTATGTAGACAGATGAATTTTTCACCTGCATTTTTAATACAATCCGATACGGCATCCGCCACGTTTTCATTGACCTTGTTCAGGGTATCGACCGCAAAAGAATTCAGGTAGATTTGGGTTGTCTTTTCGGACGTATGTCCCAGTCCCTCACTGATTAAGGATATCGGGATACCTTCATTCTTGGCTATGGTGGCCCACGAGTGCCGCGCCACATAAGTGGTGAGCGGAATGCCTATGTTGAGCAATGTGCCCAAGCGTTTGAGGTAACGGTTGACCGTGCCCAAAGAGTAGCGGTATTGCGTGTAGGCATCTCGCGGTGACTGCCCGTGGATATAAGGAAAAATGTACGGGCCGGATGTCCTGTATTTTTCAATAATCTCCTTCATGGCTGGCAGCAGTCCTATCTGCAACCGTTGCCCGGTTTTGCTGCGGGTGTAGAATATCGTGTCGCGCACAATGCCGTCGTGCTTGAGGTGGATTACATCGACGAAGGACATGCCCCGGCAGTAGAAACTGAACATGAACAGGTCGCGCGCCGCTTCCAACTGGGGATACCGCCGCAGGTCGGCCGAAGCGATGAGCGCTATCTCTTCCTTGCTCAACGCCCGTTTCACCGTTTCCTGCCTGCGCACGTTCAGCCCGGCAAAGGGGTTTTCGCCACATACCCTGATGCCTTGCTTGCGTGCCTTATTGTACACCGCCCGGAAATTGCTGAGGTACATGTGGATGCTGTTCTCCGAAATGCCGCGCATGCGTAGGTAGTGTATATAGTCCGTGACGAACACATAGTCGATGTCTTTGAAGTTGATTTTTCTCAAACTGCAAAAACGCAACAGCGAGTACAGCCCGCTTGTGTAGGAAGCGGCAGTGCTTTGCTTCCCCTCTTCGAGCAGGGTATCGATGTATTGCAGGATGAATTTATCCACACTCTGGTCGTACTGCTCCTTCCGGTGTTTCAGCATGAGGCGCTCCAGCGTAAAGCCGGGAGCGGTTCTCTCCAGCAGACGGTAGTTCCTGACAAGGTCTTCTTTCTCGTTCCTGATAAGACGGTTGACGAGGCTCACTTCCCTACGGGTGAGGATACCCTCGGACGAATAAACCACCCGGTCGGCATCCCGCCGGTAATTCGACTCGTGGACCCGCCACCCCAAAGAGTATTCTTTCTTCTTACGGCAGTACAGCACGCGAATCGCAAGGGAGTAAACTCCCGCCGCGCTCGCTTTACAAGGATGTATGACAACACGAATACTCAACTTTTTCTTCTTGTTTTGTAAGTTCATTTACCAATTAAGCATTACTGCCTGCGTAAAAGTACACATTTTGCACCTAAACACAGAACTTGTTACTAAAATAATGAATAAAAAAATTGTTTTAGCAACAAATGAGAGGGGGGATTGTTTTAAATGCAGAATAAAAGCCCCCCCATGTGACAAACTGAAAATTCATGCGACAGATAGGGAAAATATCAACCTAATTATTTATCTTTGTTAGCTTGAAAAGTTAGCATACCCAAAAACAATAAGACAATGAAAGATTTCTTGAAATTTACACTCGCTACCGTAACCGGTATTGTTATATCGAGCGTTGTGTTGTTTTTCATCAGTATTCTCGTAGTTTTCAGTATGGTTTCATCCTCGGAATCGGAAACGCAAGTACGTAAGAACTCCGTCATGATGCTGGACTTGAACGGTACACTGGCCGAACGCAGCCAGGAAAACCCACTGGACCTTATTATGAAGGATGATTACAAGACATACGGTCTGGACGATATTCTCTCTTCTATCAAGAAAGCGAAAGAGAACGAGGATATCAAAGGTATTTATATTCAGGCTACTTCACTGGGAGCGGGGTTCGCCTCGCTGGAAGAGATTCGCAATGCTCTGAAAGACTTCAAGGAATCGGGTAAGTTTGTCGTGGCCTACGGTGATGCTTATACGCAGGGGTTATACTACCTGTCCAGCGTGGCCGATAAAGTCCTGCTGAACCCGCAAGGTATGCTCGAATGGCGGGGACTGGCAGCTACTCCTATGTTCTTCAAGGATTTATTGGAGAAAGTGGGCGTGGAGATGCAGGTGTTTAAAGTGGGTACATACAAATCGGCAGTAGAACCGTTTATCTCCACCGAAATGAGTGCAGCCAACCGCGAGCAGATAAATGTATACCTGTCGTCCATCTGGGGACAGATTACGAGCGCCGTTGCCGAATCGCGCAACCTGTCCATAGAGGCATTGAACAAGGAAGCCGACCGCATGCTGATGTTTTACCCCGCAGAGGAAAGCGTGAAGAACGGACTGGTGGACACCTTAATATATAAGAATGATGTACGCGACTACCTGAAAAACCTGGCAGGCATCGACAAGGACGACAACATGCCGATACTGGGCATTCAGGACATGATAAACGTGAAAAAGAACGTGCCCAGAGACAAGAGCGGAAACGTAATTGCCGTATATTATGCGTATGGTGAGATTGACGGCGGTTCGTCCGCCTCTACCGACGAGGGTATCAACTCCGAAAAGGTTATCAAAGACCTGCGTAAACTGAAAGATAATGAAAATGTAAAAGCCGTAGTGCTGCGTGTGAATTCTCCGGGCGGCAGCGCATACGGTTCCGAACAGATATGGTACGCCGTAAACCAACTGAAAAAGGAGAAACCGGTAATCGTATCCATGGGCGATTATGCCGCATCGGGCGGTTACTACATCTCCTGCAATGCCGATACCATCGTTGCCGAACCTACCACACTGACCGGCTCTATCGGCATCTTCGGAATGATGCCCAACGCCAAAGGGCTGACGGAGAAACTGGGTGTGAGCTTCGACGTAGTAAAGACCAACCCGTATGCCGACTTCGGCAACCTGACCCGCCCCATGAACGACGGTGAAAAGGGATTGATGCAGATGTACGTCAACAACGGCTACGAACTCTTCCTGACCCGCTGCTCCGACGGACGCGGCATCAGTATGGAAGAACTGGACAAGATAGCGCAAGGCCGTGTATGGACCGGAAGCACCGCCAAAGAACTGGGACTGGTGGACGAATTGGGCGGCCTGGACAAGGCGTTGGAGATTGCTATTGCAAAAGCGGGTGTAGACGCTTACACCGTAATGAGTTATCCGAAGAAAGAGGGTTTCCTGGAAAGCCTGATGAATACGAATCCCGGAAATTATATCAAGGGTCGCATGCTGAACGGCAAAATGAGCGATATGTACCGTCAGTTCAGCATCATCGAGAACTTCGACAAGATAGACCGCATACAGGCACGCGTACCGTTTGAACTGAACATACAATAAATTTAAATGAAAGATGCATCCGTAAAAATACATCATTGGCTATATCCCCTGTCCTGGCTCTACGGGACAGGGGTGTGCTTACGAAACAAACTCTTTGACTGGGGCTGGCTCCGGTCAAGGAGTTTTGACGTTCCTGTGATATGTGTAGGCAACATCGCCGTAGGTGGAACGGGCAAAACGCCGCATACGGAGTATCTGATAAAGTTATTGCAGAATGAACGTAGCCACACTGAGCCGCGGATACAAACGGAAGAGTAAAGGTTACATACTGGCAACCGCCGAAAGCAGCGTACAGAAAATCGGCGATGAACCCTATCAGATAAAGAGCAAGTTTCCGGATATACGGGTAGCGGTAGATGAAAACCGCTGTCACGGCATCGAGCAGTTGCTTACATTGAAGAGTCCCGCCGTGGATGCAGTGTTACTGGACGATGCCTTCCAACATCGCCATGTAAAGGCAGGAATGAATATCCTGCTGACCGACTACCACCGGTTGCTGTGTGACGACGCCCTGTTGCCTGCCGGAAGACTGCGCGAACCCGCCTGCGGGAAAAACCGCGCCCAGATAGTCATTGTAACGAAGTGTCCGGATGATATCAAGCCGATAGATTTCAACATCATCACCAAGAGGTTGAATCTGTATCCGTACCAGCAATTGTATTTCTCCAGGTTCCGCTATGGCTCGCTGATGCCACTGTTTCCCGAAAAGGCAAAAGGCAGAATTACCTGCACCGGAGACGAACAGGTGCTACTCGTTACGGGCATCGCCTCTCCCGCCCCACTGGTGGAAGAAGTGAAAGCCTACACCCCCAGCGTCAATCTGCTGGAGTTCGGCGACCACCATGACTTCGGCGAGAAAGACTTGCAGGTCATCGAGAAACATTTTAACCTGTTGAAGGGAAACAAAAGGCTGATTATCACGACAGAGAAAGATGCTACCCGACTGAAGAACCATCCCAACCTGAACGAAACGCTGAAGCCGTACATTTATGTGCTTCCCATCGAAATAGAGTTTTTACAAAATCAACAATATATATTTAACCAAAACATTATTGGCTATGTTAGAACGTATTCAAGAAACCGCAGCTTATCTGAAAGGTAAGATGCACACGCATCCTGAGACAGCAATTATCCTCGGAACCGGACTTGGCAGCCTTGCAGGTGAGATTACCGAGAAGTATGAAATAAAGTATGAGGATATTCCCAACTTCCCCGTTTCTACGGTAGAGGGACACAGCGGCAAACTGATTTTCGGCAAGCTGGGTAATAAGGATATTATGGCCATGCAAGGACGCTTCCACTTCTATGAGGGATATTCCATGAAGGAAGTGACCTTCCCGGTACGTGTAATGCGGGAACTGGGTATCAAGACCTTGTTTGTTTCTAATGCCAGCGGCGGTACGAATCCCGATTTTGAAATCGGCGACCTGATGATTATCACCGATCACATCAATTTCTTCCCCGAACATCCGCTGCACGGCAGGAATATTCCGTATGGCCCGCGCTTCCCGGACATGAGCGAGGCGTACGATAAAGAGCTTATCCGCAAGGCGGATGCAATTGCCGCAGAAAAGGGTATCAAGGTGCAGCACGGTGTGTACATCGGCACGCAAGGGCCTACGTTTGAAACTCCGGCGGAATACAAGATGTTCCGTATCCTGGGTGCGGATGCGGTAGGTATGTCTACCGTTCCCGAAGTAATCGTAGCGAACCACTGCGGTATCAAAGTGTTCGGCGTATCGGTTATCACGGACTTAGGTGTGGAAGGCAAGATTGTAGAGGTTTCCCACGAAGAAGTGCAGAAAGCTGCGGATGCCGCACAGCCGAAGATGACGGAGATTATGAGGGAGTTGATTAACAGAGCGTAAGTAAATAAATGGTTGAAAGTTGATAGTCGGGAGTTGAAAGTTGCCGTGCAGTGTAAGTACGCGGTAACTATTCGCTTTTAACTATCAACTTTAACCTTTCAACTAATTAAGATGAGAACAGAAATAGCAACTCTCGGTGAGTTCGGCCTCATCCGCCACCTGACCGAGAGTATCGAATTAAAAAACGAATCAAGCCGGTACGGCATCGGGGATGATGCCGCCGTCCTCTCCTACCCGGCGGACAAAGAAGTGCTGGTAACCACCGATTTGTTACTGGAAGGCGTACATTTCGATTTGACGTATGTACCTTTGAAACATTTGGGATATAAATCGGCCGTAGTTAATTTTTCCGATATATATGCCATGAACGGTACACCCCGGCAAATCACCGTTTCGCTGGGACTGTCCAAACGTTTCAGCGTAGAGGATATGGAAGAGTTGTATGCCGGCATCCGCCTTGCCTGTGAGGAATATGGAGTGGATATTGTAGGCGGTGACACCTCTTCTTCCT
>OGLW01000510.1_pt1 | contig 18419 bp, 13 predicted proteins | sample 1572961 | NCBI WGS metagenome assembly OGLW01 (sample SAMEA2581880, study PRJEB24529) | metagenome | biome: Human gut stool | place: China | collected 2011
AGGGACAGAACGCTATCCTCTTTGCAGAGTTAGTTGAGATCACCAATGTTAAGCAGGAAAACCCAGATCTGAACTGGGGAATGTTCAAGTTCCCAACCATCGAAGGTGCTAAGGGTAATCCAAATCTGGTATCCGGCGCTCCTGAAGGATTTGCGATCTCCTCTAAGACCAAGTACCCAGATGAGTGCGTTGAGTTCTTAAAATGGTTCCTTGGTGCTGAAGTTGGTGCACAGCAGGCAGAGCAGGTTGGCTGGTTCAACGCTTCCCTTGGCCTGGACAAGACTTTAACCGATGAGTCCTTAAAGAGTGCTTATGATGTAATCTCCAACGCTAAGAAGATGGACATCTGGTTTGATAATGCTCTGTACTCCACAGTTTGTGACGAGTATCTGACCCAGATCTCCGACATCACAAATGGTGACGTAACCCCAACTGACGCAATGGCTAAGATCCAGAAGGTAGCTGCTGAAGCTCAGAAACTGGTTGAATAGTTCTCGTTAAAGTTTTATAAGAAATCCACGATAGGGAGCAGCATCTGCTCCCTATCTTTAAAGAAAAGGATGGTGTCAGGATGAAAAAGAAAACAAAACTCACACCGTATTTATATGTGATCCCCGGCCTTTTAATGGTCCTTAGCTTTGTTTATATCCCTATTATCGTTAACCTTGTATACAGCTTTTTCCGTCTTTCTTCCTACTCTTCTTCCATGAAGTTTGTAGGACTTGACAATTTCCGCAGATTATTTACAAATGATACATTCCCTATCATGATGCGGAACAATGTGTATTACTGCGTGATCTCCCTGATCGTGCAGGTTGGATTTGGAACATTCCTGGCTTTCCTGTTAGAGAGCAGACTTGCCAGTGACCGCTTTAAATCGATTTGCAGAAACATCTATTTCCTTCCGGCACTGGTTTCCCTGACTGCCGTTGGTATGATGTTTAACTTTATCTACAACCCACAGCTTGGTCTTTTAAACACATTTTTAAAGCACGTCGGACTTGCAAGCATGCAGCAGACCTGGTTAGGTGATAAAAACCTGGCTATCTTCTGTATCATCGCAATGAGCCAGTGGCAGTTCACCGGCTACATTACCCTGTTAATGGTAGTTGCTTTCCAGAACGTGTCCAAAGACTACATCGAAGCTGCTGTTATTGACGGCGCAGGCCCCATCCGCCGCGCAGTAAGCATTATCCTTCCTCTTGCAAAGGAACAGCTGATCGTCTGCTCCATTATCACTGTAATTGGTGCATTCAAGCTGTTTACCGAGGTTTACTCCACTACAGTAGGTGGTCCTGGAAATGCTTCCCAGGTACTTGGCTTATTCCTGTATCAGAACGCATTCTTACATGATGATATGGGTATGGCTGCTGCAACTGGTGTTCTTATTTTTGTCATTACCGTAACCGCCTCTATCTTCCAGCTGAAGGTGAGCCGTTCCGGAGAAATATAAGGAGGTTTTGGTATGAAAGACAAATATGTATTAAAAACCCGGATCTGTTCCGTACTGCTCCATATATTTCTTCTGTTAATGGTAGCTATCATCCTGCTTCCTGTGTGCTGGCTGGTGTTAAACTCCTTAAAGACAAACCAGGAAATGTTCTTAAACTCCCTGGCTCTTCCCAAAAAATGGATGTTTGTCAACTACGCAACTGCATGGGGCAAAGGACTTCTCTTCTACTTTAAGAACTCCATTATCGTCAGTGCCATTTCCATTCTATGCATCCTGCTTTTAAGCTCCATGCTGGCATATGGACTGACCCGTTTTTCCCTTCCCGGAAGCGGTTTCGTATTCTTCCTTATTTTAGGCGGTATGGCCCTTTCCGAACAGGTTGCTTTAGTACCTCTGTACAAGATCTTACAGGCATTAAAGCTTTACAATACCCGTGCAGCGCTGATCCTTCCGTACATAGCATTCCGTATCCCATTTACCATGTTTTTAATGAGAGCTTACTTCATCTCCATTCCAAAGGAATTAGAGGAAGCAGCAATCGTAGACGGATGCAACAGCTTCCAGCGCTTCACACAGATCATCCTTCCTATCAGTAAGCCGGTTATGGCTTCCTGTGCCATTGTAAACTTAAACAATGTATGGAATGAATTCTTATTTGCAAACGTATTCCTTGAGAATAAAAAATTAATGACCATCCCGTTAGGTCTGATGACCTTCCAGGGTGACTTAAAATCCGACTACGTTGTAATGTTAGCCGGTATCCTGATCGCCTCTTTACCAATGGTACTCCTGTTCCTTTGCATGTCCAAACAGTTTGTACGCGGACTTACATCCGGAGCAGTAAAAGGCTGATCTCTTCAATTTTCATTATGATATCAAAAAGACTGCTCTTTCGGTCCACAGGCCGTAATGAGCAGTCTTTTTTATGTACTAGGAAATTCCGTTGGAACTCCCTAGTACACAAAAAGGCACTTCGTGCCAACGATGCGCACTCGCGCAATTCTAAAAAATACATAATATCAGGAGGAATTCATATGCTTACAGCCGATTATCACATGCACAGCGTTTCACCTGACGCCAGAGTCCCTATGGAGGATATGTGTCAGGCAGCAATAGACAAAGGCCTTACAGAAGTAGCTCTTACAGATCACTATGAATTTTATGCCCATGGCATCCACAGAAAGTTTTTCCACGAAGAATACCTGAAGATGTACTGGGACAGCTTAGAACGCTGCAGAGAGCGTTTTGCAGGCCGCCTGACCATTAAAAGCGGTATGGAGTTCGGACAGCTCCATTTAACCCGTGAAGAGGCATTTAACATCATCAGGAACTATCCTTTCGATTATCTCATCGGCTCTGTCCATAAGATTGAAAATGTAGATGTCAGTAAGATGGACTACACAGACGTCACAGTTCCCCAGATCACAGAAAGCTACTACCGCCACCTTATTGAACTGTCTGCCTACGGCGAATATGACTGTCTGGGCCATATCGATCTGATCAAACGCCATCTGGTACGCTGCGGCTTCCCGGTAGAATATGAAAAATACGAAAGCTATATTGACCAGATCCTTAAAAATGTGATCTCCCGCGGAAAAGGCATCGAAGTCAACACCTCCGGCATCCGCCAGGGCGCCGGTGAACCAATGCCGGGACTTCGTACATTAAAACGATATAAAGAGCTTGGAGGCGAGATCGTCACTGTAGGTTCTGACTCCCATAAGCCCGCCGATGTAGCCGCTGACTTTGAAGAAGCCGCAAAGCTTCTGGTCCAGGCCGGATTTGACCATGTAACTGCCTACGAGCGCCGCAGACCGGTTCCGGGATGCAGTCTAATAAAGTAATCATGTATTATCCCCAAATGTCTTGCTGTGGCTTCTGGACATTCCAGTAAGCTTCTTCCCACAAAATCCACCAAAACAGCATCATTTCTTTCCCCGCCCAGAGGGCGGGGAATACACACTTTCTCCCCACAAAAATGCCCCGGAAGCACCGCTTCCGAGGCATTTTCACATTTATCATATTCTTTTAGAGAGTACACCAGAAATTAGTATTCCAGCTTCCACATATATCTTCTCATTGTCAGAGGATGATCACGCTTGATAGCCATTTCCTCACCTAACAGTCTGGTAACGCCGCCGATCATCAGTGGGTTGAAGTATTCAACAACTGTGCTCTTGATATGGGAGCTTAAACCGAAGTCCTTAGCATCAACTACAGTGTACTTAGCGTTCATACGCTGTAAGAAGGTCAGTGCTCTTGCATCCAGATGACGGGTAGGACCATCGTTCATCATTAACAGGTAGTGAGCGTTCTCATCAGCCATCTCGAATGGGCCATGGAAGAATTCGCCGGTATGGAAGGTGCTGGATGGCAGCCACTGCATTTCCATCATTAAGAACATAGAGAAGGAATAAGCGGTGTACTGGGTTGCACCGGAACTCATTACATACAGGATAGGTGCATTGTAATGATCCTCAGCGAACTTCTTAGCAGTAGAACGGAACAGCTTGCAGGAATCATTGATCAGATCAAAGATCTTACTTAAACCATCCTGCATATCATCATAGTGCTCATAGCCTTCATACTCATTTAAGATCTCGCAAGCCAGTTCCAGAACTCTTGCAGGCTTTTCCATCTTTGCACCATAGCTCTCATAGAAGCCATGGATGATCTGATACTGACCATTCTGAGCCAGAGCTGAATCTGCCTTATGAGTTACAGCTACTACATGAGCACCCTTTTCAACAGCCAGCTTGGTAGCTGCTACAGTCTCAGGTGTATTTCCGCTTAAGGAGCAGGTGATAACGATAGCGGTATCATCTACACCAGCTGGAGTAGAGTAATTAAAGTTATTTGCAGTATAGATACTTGTACGAAGCTTCTTAGCGTTGTTCTCCAGGAAATATTTTGCAGGGAACAGATCAGACTGTGAAGCGCCGCAGCCTACAAAGTATACGGTCTTGATTTCTGGCTGTTTTGCCTTGATGGAAGCAACGATCTCTTTGATTGTCATAATTGGTATCCTCCTGAATTTTGTTCTTTTATAATATCTGAATACATTATATAACAACATATGACAATAGTCAATACATAATTGAAATTCTTTAAAATCTTAAGTTGCAGTTGAACTATAACGATCTCTACCTTAACTCTCAAAAAGAACCATGCTCTGTACAGATATCAGAACCCATCCCAAAAATACAAAAACAGATACTGACCATCATCCGATCAGTACCTGCTTTCCATCAAATGCAAATCCATAATGCCGGATCCGCTCTTTTTCTATTCCTCTTGCAAGTAATTCCGCATCATACTGCTTTGTTTCTATTTGCTCTAATGCCGTCTGTACAGTTTCCTCCAAAGATTTTTCTTTTCCCGGGTTTCTCACTTTAAACTCCAGAATAAAAGCCAAACTATCTGTATTCTTCTGATTCTTTGGGATCATCATCACATCATATCGTCCAAACCCGCTTTCCCGGTTGGACCGGATTTCATACTGTTCTGCCTGGTCTGCAAGAAGTCCCAGAACAAAACCATGATAAAAACGTTCTGGCTCGCTATGCTTACCTCCTTCTTTTCCTGTATCAAAAAAGCTGAATGTTGCAACGGACACATCATTCATATAGTAATTCATAGCATCCACATCGCCCTGGAACAACGCTTTTACAAATCGATTATAGCTGGTCTGTGTCATGCCAAACCAGCCCTTAAACATGCCTGAAAACATACTGGCCGTTTCCAGATTTGTGATACTCAAATGATACCATGGTTCCCGGATCAGGCCACGATATTCTACCTGTTCCGCCTTTAAATACCCACTGGCTAAAAGCAGACTCCAGATTGCATTCTCATTCCTTCCAAGCTGATCAAATACAATCTGTTCATCAAATGTGACCACGATCTGTCGTCCTTGTAAAAGTTCTTCCATCCTTTCCTTAATCTCCCCGGAAGCAGTCTGGATCAGACGGCTTACCAGACTGTTAGAACTTGTTGATGCCCAGAACGGCTGCAGCTTTCTGGTGTCCAGATAATTGGTGATAGACCATGGATTGTAAATATCATGCAGGCTTCCAAAGATAAAGCCATCATACCATTCTTTTACATCTGTCTTTTTATCCTCCAGCCCAGTCTGTTTCAGAGCTGCAAATACCTCCTCTTCCGTAAAACCAAAACAATCCGCATACTCTTCTGAAGTGATCGTTATGACTTTCAGATTATTCAGATCTGAAAATACAGATTCCTTGGATACCCGGGTAATTCCCGTCATAACAGCACGTTCCAGATATGGATTCGTTTTTAAAGCAGAATTAAATAAGCCGCGGATAAAATTAATAAATTCATTCCAATATCCATGCACATACGCCTCCTGCATGGGCGTATCATACTCGTCAAGCAGAAGGATAGTACGCTTTCTCCAGTAATGATGCAAATAATAAGATAAATTTTTCAAAGCATCCTGAGCTGTCACATCATCCATCTCGCAATTCATCACTTTTGTAAACTGATGTTTTTCTGCTTCTGTAAAACATAATGCATCCAGAAGATAGCGGTGCTGGCGGTAAGTGTCACCAATAATATGTCGGATTTTCTGCACTGTATCTCCATAACAATCCTGTTTTACATCTGCAAAACTTAAATAAATAACAGGATAACTTCCCTGGATATTCCGGTATTTCAGATCAGACCAGATATTAAGTCCTTCAAACAGATCCCCTCTGTGTTCATACTGCCGGGAAAAAAAGCAGTTCAACATACTCATATTTAACGTTTTTCCAAACCGGCGCGGACGGGTGATCAGCGTAACTGCATCCCCTGACTCCCACCATTTCTTAATAAAATCAGTTTTATCCACCAAAAAGCAGTTATGCTCCCGCAAAAAAGCGAAATCCTGACTTCCGATACTGATTTTCAAGTTCATATGTTCACCTGCCCTTCCTTCTCTATTACCCTCTTCACTTCTCACTTAATATCCTGAGCAATTCCTCATTTATCTTCCCATTACCAGCCAGAACAGCCCCCGGCATTCCCACAGGCAGTTCCTTTCCTGCAAAATCACTGACTTTTCCCCCGGCTTCCTCGATGAGAAGCTTTGCTGCTGAAAAATCCCAGGGCTGTAAGATTGCCTCAAAGAACGCATCCACTCTCCCACAGGCTACATATGCCATGTCAAGAGCCGCGGAGCCTAAACGACGGATATCCTGACAGGACAGAAATACTTCTTTAAATACCTTAAAATTCCAGTCTGCCAGTTCATGATAATAAGGACTTGTTCCAATAGTAACAAGGCTTTCTGACAATGTTTCTGCCCCGCTTACATGGATGGGATCACCGTTTAAAAATGCCCCTTCTCCTTTTTTGGCAATAAACAGTTCATCTGTATAAGGCTGATACACAATTCCAAGCACCACCTCACCAGCCTCTGCATAAGCCAGTGAAAGGGTACTGTGACGGAAATCATGGATCAGATTAGTAGTTCCATCTACCGGATCCAGGATCCAGAAATCCCCGCTCCTGTCAATAGCGCTGTTATCCTGCTCTTCTCCCATAAACTGTACCTGTGGATACATAGAATACAAGCCCTCTTTTACCAGCTTCTGCACCTGGATATCCACCTGAGTCACATAATCACAGGTTCCTTTTTCTTTTACCTGGGATACGCGGCTGCTGTCTGCAAACAGCGGTTTCATCTTCCTTACTAACTCAACTATTTTTCCTGCATCCACCTTCATTTATCGTACCTCCACCTTTAAGATCTAATATCTTTTCCAATAATTAATGGATGATTTTATTATAATAGTTTTCAGGGAAAAGTCCAGCATCCAGATACCTTTTAAATACCTTCATTTTTTTGTACATGGCATTTTTATTAACTGAACTGTAATGCACCCACATAAAACAGATATTTAAAAAAACACCGGCTATTTTTCAGCCGGTGTTCCTACACTTTGCAGTATATTAAAACGATTTGATTTCCACATTCACCCCTGGAAATCACGCCTCATCAATGGCATGACCAATATCATGTCTCATGTATTTGTTCTCAAAATGGATCCATTCCGTTGCCTTATAAGCATTGGCTCTGGCCTCTTTTAAGTCTTTTCCTGTGGCCGTTACCCCAAGAACACGGCCACCGTTTGTCAGAATATTTCCCTCTGCATCAAACTTGCTGCCGGCATGGAATACATAATAGTCATCTTTATCCTTAAAGTTCTCAAGACCTGTGATCTTCTTACCCTTTTCATAATGCTCCGGATAGCCATCAGAAGCCAGCACTACGCACACAGCCGCATTATCCTCAAACTGCAGGTCGATCTGATCTAAAGTGCCGTCTACACATGCCTCAAATACATCTACAATGTCATTTTTCATTCTCGGAAGCACTACCTGGGTCTCCGGATCGCCGAAACGTGCATTGTATTCCAGAACCTTTGGTCCATCCGCTGTGAGCATTAAACCAAAGAAGATAATTCCCTTAAACTCACGGCCTTCTGCCTTCATGGCATCTACTGTCGCCTGGTAGATATGCTTCTTGCAGAATTCATCTACCTCTGGAGTATAGAATGGGCTTGGTGAAAATGTTCCCATACCGCCTGTATTTAAGCCCTGATCTCCGTCCTTTGCACGCTTGTGGTCCTGGGCGGAAGTCATGATCTTAATGGTCTTTCCATCTACAAAGGACAATACAGAAACCTCACGGCCGGTCATAAACTGCTCTACTACAATACGGTCGCCAGCATGTCCAAACTGCTTATCTAACATGAGAGTCTTAACGCCTTCTTTTGCCTCTTCCCTTGTATTACAAATGAGAACGCCTTTTCCTAAAGCCAGACCATCAGCCTTTAAAACGATCGGTACCGGTGCTGTTTCCAGATAATTAAGGGCAGCTTCCGGTGTATCAAAGGTCTCATAAGCTGCTGTCGGAATGCCGTATTTCTTCATCAGATCCTTGGAAAATGCCTTGGATCCCTCTAAGATCGCTGCATTCTTTCTTGGTCCGAACACACGCAATCCCTTTTCTTCCAGTACATCTACGATACCACCTGCCAGTGGATCATCCGGTCCCACTACTACCAGGTCAAAGGCTTCTTTCTTTGCGAAATCAGCCATTTTTTCAAAATCCATTACACCGATATCCACGCATTTTGCAACCTCTGCAATACCTGCATTTCCCGGTGCACAGTATAATTCATCTACTTTCGGGCTTTTAGATAACTTCCAGCAGATCGCATGCTCTCTGCCGCCGCCTCCGATAACCAGTACTTTCATATCTTTCCTCCTAAATCAAACCATTGGCGATCTTGTTTACCGCCTCTGGAAGAATGATCCACTCAGCCTGTTCCATGACACGTCTCTGCAGTACCTGAGGAGTATCACCAGGCTGCACCTCCACTGCCTTCTGAAGCAGGATCGGCCCGGAGTCTACTCCTTCATCCACATAGTGGACCGTAGCACCTGTAACCTTTACACCTCTTGCCAGAGCCGCCTCATGGACCTTTAAGCCATAATAGCCTACGCCGCAGAAGGACGGGATCAGGGACGGATGGATGTTGATGATCTTATTTCTGTATTTACGGATCATCTCCTCCGGGATGGTTACTAAAAATCCTGCCAGCACGATCAGATCCAGGTTATATTCATCTGTTTTCTTTAAAAATGCCTCATTAAAGGCTGCTCTGTTTTCAAAGCTTTTCGGTGAAATGCAAACAGCTTCGATGCCATGGTTTCTGGCACGTTCCAGTGCATAAGCCCCTGGATTGTTGCTGATGACTACTTCCACCTTTGCATTTGTGATCTTTCCACTGTCAATGGCATCTAAGATCGCCTGAAGATTGGTTCCGCCGCCGGATACCATTACGCCAACTCTTAACATAAAGTCACGCCTTTCTCCCCATTTTCAATGGTTCCTACTACATATGGCTGATCGCCTGCTGCCTTAATAGCTGCCATGGTCTTATCCACATCTGCCTCGTCCACAGCCACTACCATGCCAAGTCCCATGTTAAATGTATTATACATCATTTTCTCTTCGATCTTGCCTTTTTCAGCAAGAAGTTTGAAAATCGGAGGTACCGGATAGCTGTCCTTGCGGATCACAGCACGGACACCGTCCTTTAACATACGCGGAACATTCTCATAGAAACCACCGCCTGTAATATGGCTGCATGCCTTTACGGTCACGCCGGACTTTTTAATGTTCTTTAATGCCTTTACGTAAATTCTGGTTGGCGCAAGAAGTGCTTCGCCCAGAGTCTTTCCAAGGCTGTCATAATAAGTATCTAAACCTTCTTTATTCATTTCCTTCTCAAATACCTTACGTACCAGAGAGAAGCCATTGGAATGTACGCCGGTAGAAGCCATACCGATCAGCACATCTCCTGCTTCCAGGTTCTCACCTGTGATCATTTCTTTCTTGTCGCAGACACCTACTGCAAAACCAGCCAGGTCATAATCCTCTTCCGGCATCAGTCCTGGATGCTCTGCTGTCTCACCGCCGATGAGAGCTGCCTCAGACTGTAAACAGCCTTCTGCCACGCCCTTAACGATATCAGCGATCTTTTCCGGATAATTCTTTCCGCAGGCAATATAGTCTAAGAAGAATAATGGCTCGCCGCCTGCGCAGGCAATATCATTGACACACATAGCCACTGCGTCAATACCAATGGTATCATGCTTGTCCATGATAATAGCCAGTTTTACCTTGGTTCCGCAGCCGTCTGTACCGGATAATAATACCGGCTCTTCCATTTCCTTGATCTTTGCTAAAGAAAAGGCGCCGGAGAAACCGCCAAGTCCGCCTAATACTTCTGCGCGCATGGTCTTTTTTACATGCTCTTTCATTAATTCAACTGATTTATAACCTGCCTCAATATCAACTCCGGCTTTCTTATAATCCATCATCTTCTTATCCTCCGTATTATTTCTGCTGTGCCAGATATTCCTTATATCCGATCTTTTCCAGTTTCTCAGCCTTTTTCTCTACGTCTTCTTTTAAATTCTCAGAATATGCTTTTAACTTTCCTAACAGTTCCTCATCAGATGTTGCAAGGATCTTTGCTGCAAGGATACCTGCATTGGCACCGCCGTTAATTGCAACGGTTGCAACCGGGATACCACTTGGCATCTGTACGATGGAATACAGGGAGTCTACACCGCCCAGATCAGAAGTCTTCATCGGGATACCGATTACAGGGAGTGGAAAGATAGCTGCACACATTCCTGGAAGGTGAGCTGCTTTTCCAGCACCTGCAATGATCACTTTAAAACCTTTTTCCTCTGCAGCCTTTGCCCACTTAAAAAACAGATCCGGTTCTCTGTGGGCGGAAATAATTGTCATCTCATAATCGATTCCAAACTTGTCCAGGATCTCTGCCGCTTTCGCCATAACCGGCATATCTGAGTCGCTGCCCATTACAATTCCTACCTTAGCCATCTTTCATTCTCCTTTTGAATAATATATATTAGATTTACTAATATATATGTTTTGTATATTTATCTTTTCTAATAATTATAATACTAAGAAATAAACCCGCAGTCAATAGTAAAAACGCAAAAAAGCAAATCAAAAAAAAGCCGCACACTGCTTTTTTTTGCCAGTGTGCGGCTCTTATCAGTCACTTAAGACTTATTTTGTTGCTTGAAACTCTCATGATCCTTGTTACTTAGGATTCCTCTTCTTTATGCTTCTTGCTCATAGCTGCCAGTGCAAGGAAGATACCGGAGAACATAAGGGTATTTGTCCTTCCTTCGTGTAATGTCGCAGGAAGATACTGCCTTTTACTGTTCTCCCTGCTTAAATTAATTTGGGTTTAAGCAAAGAGTCTTTCAGATACTGGTGAAACCAGCTTAGATTTGAATTAATAATATTTTAGAATTATTCCAGATACCTTGCTCATGTTCATTTTAGCACATGACACAGTGGATTGCAATACATTTATGCCCCTCCCATTTTATCCTCCAGGCCTATTTCCCTTTGTGTTCCCGCTTTTTCTTAGTATGTTATATACGCAGAAAGCCCCGGCCGTTTCCGACCGGAGCTTTCCGCTAACAGGGTATGTTTATGAGTTTGGGAATATTTTCTTTATTTCAGATATTCTTTCTATACATCCTGTTCTTTCTTTTTCCTTCCGATTGCAGTTAATGCAAGGAAGATTCCTGAGAACATCATGGTCAGTGCTGCTTTTACAGTGGTCTGGCCAGTCTTTGGAAGTGCTGCCATTGGGATCTCACCATCATCAATGACGATTGGTGCCGGTGACTCTGGTAATTCTGCCATTGGTACGTCTCCCGGGGTGATCGTTGTAGTAACACCAGGACCTCCGCTTGTATTAGAGATAGTTGATCTGTGGCTTCCGCCACCGCCTCCACCTGATGAACCGCCGCCACTATTTCCGCCACTGTAGCTGAAATATGCGGTAAATGTGGTATCTGCAATAAATCCGGCTTTTGCGATCTCACTTGCTGCGCTATAGTTCGTATTTCCATCAGACCAGCGGTTAAACTTATAATTTCCGATTCCTGCAACTGTTACTTCTGCCTTCGGATGAACCGGTGCAGTCATGTTGTAGGTACCATCTGCATTCTTAGGTCTGGTAACAACTTCTTTTACCTTACCGCTTACTGTTCCATAAGATGGATTTTCAGAAATATACTGGAAAGTAACCTGATACTTATCTGGAATGTTGTCTGGCTCATCTGGATCAATTTCTCCGATCTCGTCCATACTGTAATATACATTTACCATATTTTCCTTAGGATCAAGACCGATCTGCTTATCTGCGCCTTCAATGCGTTCCAGAACGTAATTCTTTCCGTTAAATTCAGATTCTTTTGGCACTGTAGTCGTAAGGATCTTTTCTCCGAATACACCGATATCACTTACAATCGCTGCTGCTGTATCTTCTGTTACAACGCCATTGGCATCTTCATAGAAGTAATGGATCTCATAATGAAGATCTCTTCTTACAGTAAAGTGTGCAATGAATGTTTGATCTTCCAGGTATTCAGAATTTCTCAGCTCATCATCACTATTGAAGAATGTCAGATCATCCTGCTGCCATTTTTCAAATCTGTAGCCGTCTTTTGGTGTTACAGTAGATGGCTGGGTTGGATGCTGCGGTATCGGCCGGCCAACATCTGTGATCTCACCAGTTTCACTGTCAGTGAAGATTTCATAAACGGTAGCAACCTCTCTGGTTATTCCTGTTACTGTTCCCTTATCTTCATCTGCTGATACATAAGTAAATGTAATCTGGTATTTATCCGGGATATTGTCTGGCTTATCCGGGTCTTCTTTACCTATTACATCAATACTGTAATATACATTTACAATATTTTCGTCAGGATCAAGACCGATTCTCTTCTCCGCTCCTATAATGCGTTCCAGAACGTAATGCTTTCCGTTAAATTCAGATTCCTTTGCCACTGTAGTCTTAAGGATCTTTTCTCCGAATACACCGATATCACTTACAATCGCTGCTGCTGTATCTTCTGTTACAACGCCATTGGCATCTTCATAGAAGTAATGGATCTCATAATGAAGATCTCTTCTTACAGTAAAGTGTGCAATGAATGTTTGATCTTCCAGGTATTCAGAATTTCTCAGCTCATCATCACTATTGAAGAATGTCAGATCATCCTGCTGCCATTTTTCAAATCTGTAACCGTCTTTTGGTGTTACAGTAGATGGCTGGGTCGGATGCTGTGCTGTCGGGCCATTTGTTGCTGTGATCTCACCAGTCACGCTATCTCTGGTGATTTCATAAGTAGTAACCACTTCTTTGGTTGTTCCTGTCACAGTTCCCTTATTAGCATCTGCTGATACATAGGTGAATGTGATCTGGTATTTATCCGGGATATTGTCTGGCTCATCCGGATCAGGTTCACCGATCTCATCCATACTGTAGTATACATTTACAATATTTTCGTCAGGATTAAAGCCAACCTGCTTATCCGCTCCTTCAATGCGTTCCAGAACGTAATGCTTTCCGTTAAATTCAGATTCTTTTGGCACTGTAGTCGTAAGGATCTTTTCTCCGAATACACCGATATCACTTACAATCGCTGCTGCTGTATCTTCTGTTACAACGCCATTGGCATCTTCATAGAAGTAATGGATCTCATAATGAAGATCTCTTCTTACAGTAAAGTGTGCAATGAATGTTTGATCTTCCAGGTATTCAGAATTTCTCAGCTCATCATCACTATTGAAGAATGTCAGATCATCCTGCTGCCATTTTTCAAATCTGTAACCGTCTTTTGGTGTTACAGTAGATGGCTGGGTTGGATGCTGAGGTGTCTGTGGGCCAAGTTCTGTGATCTCACCAGTTTCACTGTCTCTGAAGATTTCATAAACAGTAGCAATCTCACTTGTTGTTCCTGTCACAGTTCCTTTATCATCATCTGCTGATACATAGGTGAATGTGATCTGATACTTATCCGGGATATCATCCTCATTAGTATCTTTGCTGTAATATACAGTTACAATGTTCTGTTCATTGTCTGTTCCTACTGTAAGGTCATCAGCTCTTACAAAGGTATATCCACTGATTTCAATTTTCTCTGTATAACCTTTGATCTCATCCCCAAAGTGTGCATCCCTTGGATCTGACATATCACGGATTTCAACATTTTTATCTTCATCCAGATATTTCACCCTATAAGTCTGCTCTGTTGCTGTAAAGTGTGCTGTGAAAGTCTGATCTTCAAGGTAAGACGCTGCTTTCAGTGCTGCATCATCATCGAAAGATTTCTGATCTTCATCTGTCCACTTGTCAAACTTATAACCAGCTTTTGCTGTTACTGTAGATGGCTGGGTCGGATGCTGTGCTGTCGGGCCATTTCCTACTATGATCTCGCCAGTCACGCTATCTCTGGTGATTTCATAAGTAGTAGCCACTTCACTGGTTGTTCCTGTCACAGTTCCTTTATCATCATCTGCTGATACATAGGTGAATGTGATCTGATACTTATCCGGGATATCATCCTCATTAGTATCTTTGCTGTAATATACAGTTACAATGTTCTGTTCATTGTCTGTTCCTACTGTAAGGTCATCAGCTCTTACAAAGGTATATCCACTGATTTCAATTTTCTCTGTATAACCTTTGATCTCATCCCCAAAGTGTGCATCCCTTGGATCTGACATATCACGGATTTCAACATTTTTATCTTCATCCAGATATTTCACCCTATAAGTCTGCTCTGCTGCTTTAAAGGAACCTTTCAGTACCACATTTGCATCCGGCATTACAAATTTGCCGCCTGTAGTAGTCACTGCTGTTCCGTTTTCAGTTGCTGCCGTCCAGCCACTGAAAATATATCCTGTTACATTCGGATTTTCTGCTACTGCAACCTGTGCCTGATACTTATGATTTGCTACATCAGGAACTGCCGGTGCACCTGTTGGAACATCACCTTCATATTGATAACTTACCTGATGGGTATTTCTGCTGTAATACAGCTTCAGGGATAATACATTTTGAATATCTGTAATACCTTCTGTTACTGTTCCAGTAATACTTGTATCCAGCGTAAATCCAGCAACCGGTCTGTTGTCTTTTTCTTCTGTTGTAACGAACTGTCCTGCTGCTGTATTGAATGTATCAATATAGCGCAGACCAAATGTACCATCTAACCTTTCATACCAGTGCTGTATATGATAAATTGCAGTCTTAGGTGCATAGTAGAAAATAACTTCCGAATTCTCCTGGGTTACTTTCTGCACTGGATCAGATTTTAATGTATATCCTTCAAATGTCTTAAAGGTTATCATTACATTCTGGTCACTGGTAGTACCTGTTTCAACTGTACTTCCAGGTACCTCTGTTTCAATGCCTTCCAGTAAATATTTTACTGTATAAGTCCAGCTCTGTACTGCTCTGTAGTTAAATATGATCTCCTGTCCATTCCTTGTGATCATTGCACTGATGGATAAAGTTTCAGGATAATATCCATCTACTGTTTCAGCAGGTTCACTTACTGTGGAATTTCTTATTACAGTCTGCTGCTTCGCAGTGGCAATCTCTTTATCACCATACATATATTTCACAGTATATGTAACTGTATCAGAGTTTCTCCATCTTGCATATAAAGTTGTATCCCTTACGATCTGTGACTCTGGAATAAACTTCCTTGTAAGTTCTCTGTCTGTATACCAGCCAAGGAACTCATCATCCGCTTTTTCCGGTGCTGCCAGTTCAGCTTCTGTTAAAACAAAACCTTTTTCCCTGGTAATACTATCTTTACTTTCTTCACAATTAGTTACGAAATTAACTGTATATTTCGGTTTTTCCCATTTTGCGTAGATGGTAAGTCCATCTTCCGTCATGGTCTCATTCCAATTTACCGGTTCCTTAAAGCCAGGATCCAGATACCAGCCTGCAAATGTATAATCAGAATCTACATATGAAGGTCTTCCTGGATCTCGGGAAGGTTTGCCTGTGGACAGTTTTGCCTCAAATTTGATGCTTACCGGAGCCATTTGCTGACAATTCTCAAAGCGAAGCATATAGGAATTTCTGGTATAATAGAGCCAAAGAACAGGTTCTTCGTACCATTCATTATCCTGCTTCCAGTCAGAAAACTTAAATCCAGTAATTGGCATCTGATCTTCTTTGGTTAAATATACATTCCTTGAAGCTTCAAATGTCCTGTACGTTATTCGTTTTCCATCTAACCCTTCCACATAGTAAATAATCTTTTTACCTGAACCTGCATCTTTTTCATACATGGTCAGGTTTTCAGCTGGCATATTCGCTAAAAGTGTATACTGTGTATTATCATATATATCTGAATTTGGTCCCCAGCCAGTTTGATTTGCACAGGCTTTTTCCCATTGCGCAGATACGTCTACACCATAACAGGCGGTAATCCTTAAACTTTCATCTTCCTTCCACTTCCGTTTGTCCCGTCTCATAAACTTAATGGTATACGTCTCTCTTGCATAATAAACATTCTTAACCGCCGTTCCATTGGCCGTTATCTTCACATCATCATCCGTTTTTCCTGCTACTGGTGTTGTCTTATATCCCTTCGGTACTGTATAACTTCCATTCGGGATAGAATTTCCCACTATACCCTTTCCATTTATCACATGGTTTACAGTGTAAACACCTTCTTTTACAGTTTCAGTCCAGTAAATGATCTTGTAATCAGCTCTCTTTGCTGCTTCCCATTTCGCAGTAACTACCAGATCTTCTGCCGGCATGGTCATGGTCTCCGGAAGATTTTCCCAGCCTTTAAATTCATAGCCTACCTTTGTCGGATCCTTGTCTGGTTTTGTTACGGCTGCACCATAGCGTACCTGCTCAGGTGCAATATAAGAAGCATTTTCTCCTGTATTCCAGGTCAGAGTATAATAATTTCTTTCATATGAAATCTCTACTACCGTACTTCCATCTGCATTTACAGTTGCCTGACTGATAGCCTGTGGTGTAAATCCTGTATACTCTCTTGCTTTGGCTTCAGTTGTCAGTCCGGTTTCACCTGGCACTGTTTCTGTATAATAAGGTACAGCTGGCTTTGCATCATCTACATTTAACAGATAATGATTTACTGTGTAATTAACTGCTGCACCTTTGTAGGTAACGGTCACAGTCTTGTCTGTTGTATATGCATCATTAAAGGATACACTTGCCTGATCTGGTGTGAATCCCTGGATTGCAGGAGATTCTGCTGTCAGATTACAGGAAACACCGGATTCTACATGAGAAACCCACGGCTGTGCTGCCAGACTGCCATTGCTGTACACATAATTTACAGTAAGGCGTACCTGACCGGCTATTGGTGCATAACCAGCATAAATGTCCATATCACCAGTTACTCTGCTGAAATCTTTATCCCAGCCTGTAAACCTGTATCCATCACGATCCGGCACTGCTGGCGCCTGTGCTGCATTTCCCTCTTCCACGTACTGCGGACCGGAAATAAGTACATCGTTTTCTTCTGCATCTTTATAATAGAAATTTACTTCATGACAGGTGATCTCTTCTGTATCAACTTTTATATACAGTGAGAAATGATCTGTCATAAAAGCTGTTGCATCACCTTCTGCTGCTACAGCTTTTATCATCTGTGCATCATATGTTTCCGTATCAGAAGCATTTTCACCCATGTAAAGGACTCTGGTGCCGGAATTTCCAATGGTGGTTCCTTCAAATGTAACTTTTACACTTCCATCTGGCTGAACTGCTTCACCATCTTCATTGTAAAGGGTGATATCTGCTGCAAAAAGATCCGTTACTCTGCGGTTTTCAGCTTTTAATATATTATCTGCAGCTGCTTTCATAAGCTCCAGCTGATCTTCATCCTCTACTGCATTAGCCTCAATATAGCCATTTTCAGGAAGCACATCGCTTAAAGCTGTCAGCTTCACTGTCACGCCTTCTGCTCCTGCAACTTCTGCAGAAAGTACAATTTCAGAATCAAATACACGCAACGCATTCAGTGTACTCTTATAAACCTTCGCTGTACTGCAGTAACCAATACCTACCAGATCTCCGTCATCTGCCGTTTTTGCCGGTGCTTCCGGCTATGGTGCTGGTAATGTTTCCGGGATAGCCGCTGTTGTTTCTGCTGGCTGTGCAGGCTCTGTTTCCGGTTCTGTACTTTCCGGGGTCTCTTCTGGTACAGTTGTCTCTCCCGGGTCTACCGGAACTTCCGGTTCAGTTTCTGCCGGTGTTTCTGTGGTTTCTTCTCCTGCAGGACCTTCCGGTCTGCTTTCTTTTTCTGCCTCTGCTGTGGTTTCTTCTGCTGTAGTCTCTTCTACAGTTGTTTCTGCCTCAGTTTCAGGTGCAGTCTCTGGTTCAGAAGCTTCTTCCTTTTTCACTGCACAAGTTTCACAGAAAGTTCCATCAAAAGTTCCCATGAAATCGAAAAAAGGCATCTGCAATTGCAGATGCCTTAATCAGCGCGCCAGAGAAGATTCGAACTCCCGACACTACGGTCCGTAGCCGTATGCTCTATC
>OGLW01000525.1_pt1 | contig 17960 bp, 10 predicted proteins | sample 1572961 | NCBI WGS metagenome assembly OGLW01 (sample SAMEA2581880, study PRJEB24529) | metagenome | biome: Human gut stool | place: China | collected 2011
TATCAGAACCAGGCAAAAGGTTTCGGATTGAAAGAAATCCTTTGGCGGAGAGTGCTTGATGTGAACGACCGTTCGTTGCGCAGCATCGTTGTCGGTCTTGGACCTAAATCTAACGGGATTACCCAAGAGTCCGGTTTCGATATAACTCCAGCTTCGGAGATTATGGCGATCCTTTGCCTTTCCAAAGATGTGAGTGATTTGCGTCGTCGTATCGAAAACATCCTGTTGGGCTTCACTTATGATGACCAGCCTTTTACTGTAAAAGATCTGGGAGTGGCAGGAGCTATCACTGTGTTGCTGAAAGATGCCATCCATCCTAATCTGGTGCAAACTACCGAAGGAACCGCTGCTTTTGTACACGGCGGTCCGTTCGCTAATATTGCGCATGGTTGTAACTCTATTCTGGCCACTAAATTGGCAATGTCTTTCGGCGATTATGTAATCACAGAAGCCGGATTCGGTGCTGATCTTGGTGCAGAGAAGTTCTACAATATCAAGTGCCGCAAGAGTGGACTCCAACCGCGTCTCACGGTGATTGTCGCTACGGCACAAGGATTGAAGATGCACGGAGGTGTCAGTCTCGACCGTATCAAAGAACCGAATATGGAAGGACTGAAAGAAGGATTGCGTAATCTGGACAAACATGTTCGTAATCTTCGTTCATTCGGTCAGACGGTTATTGTAGCTTTCAATAAGTTTGCGTCCGACACCGATGAAGAAATGGAATTGCTGCGTGAGCATTGCGAACAGTTGGGAGTCGGTTTTGCTATCAACAATGCGTTCAGTGAAGGAGGAGAGGGGGCAGTAGACATGGCCCGCCTGGTGGTAGATACAATCGAAAATAATCCGTCCGAACCTTTGCGTTATACATATAAGGAAGAAGATAATATACAGCAGAAGATTGAAAAGGTGGCTACTAATATTTACGGAGCCAGTGTAATTACTTACAGCAGTATTGCACGCAACCGTATCAAACTGATCGAGAAAATGGGCATCACTCATTACCCGGTTTGTATTGCTAAAACACAGTATTCATTCTCTGCCGACCCTAAGATTTATGGTGCGGTGAACAACTTCGAGTTCCATATTAAAAATATTGTAATCAATAACGGAGCTGAAATGATTGTAGCCATTGCCGGAGAAATTCTTCGTATGCCGGGATTACCTAAAGAACCGCAAGCATTGCATATCGATATTGTGGATGGAGAAATAGAAGGATTGAGCTGATATACACTTAAAGAACACTTGTTCTGGCGCTATGCCGATAAAAATAAATCCCCGTCTTTCCCTATAAAATGAATGTGGAAAGACGGGGATGACTGTATATAGAGTCCAGTGCGCTTCTCTTTTCTCTTCATGCACACTGTACGGTTGAATTCGTACTTGTTGTGGGTGATATATGACATCATATATTTCTTTTATAGTAAGAAAAACGAAATTCCGGAAAGATGGTTCGAACGGGACCGTTAATAAATAAAAAAAAGGCCTGCTCCTTTCGTAAAGAGCAGACCTTAAATGGGAATTAAGCTAATAACAGTTTACAATTACTAGCTTTAAAATTGTGTTTTAGTAAGCGAAAAGAGGATATTTTTTCATTGTCTCATTGACGCGTGCACGTACTTGTGCAATAACTTCCTCATTTTCTACGTTAGACAATACAGTCTCGATCATTTCTGCAATTTCGAGCATCAAGTCTTCTTTTGCACCACGAGTTGTGATAGCAGGAGTACCCAAACGGATACCGGAAGTCTGGAAAGCCGAACGGCTGTCGAACGGAACCATGTTCTTGTTAACGGTAATATCAGCAGAAACCAATGCTTTTTCTGCCACTTTACCTGTCAGATCAGGATATTTGCTACGCAGGTCGACCAACATAGAGTGGTTGTCTGTACCACCGGAAACGATGGTAAAGCCGCGGTCGATCAAAGCCTGTGCAAGTACGGCAGCATTCTTCTGTACTTGTTTAGCATATTCCTTAAATTCAGGTTGCAGGATTTCACCGAAAGCAACTGCTTTAGCAGCAATTACATGTTCCAACGGTCCGCCTTGGATACCCGGGAAAACGGCAGAATCCAGTAATTGAGACATCATCTTGATCTCACCTTTCGGAGTTTTCTTACCCCATGGATTGGGGAAATCCTTACCCATCATGATGACACCACCACGAGGTCCGCGAAGTGTTTTATGTGTAGTAGAAGTGACGATATGTGCATATTTAACCGGATTTTCGAGCACTCCGGCAGCGATCAGACCGGCAGGATGAGCCATGTCGATCATCAGGATAGCGCCTACTTTGTCAGCGATTTCACGCATACGTTTGTAATCCCATTCACGAGAGTATGCAGAACCACCACCGATAATCATTTTTGGTTTCTCACGAAGAGCGACTTCTTCCATCTGGTCGTAATCAACGCGTCCTGTTTCCTGATTCAAGTTATATTCGCAAGGAGTATAGATGATACCGGAAGTGTTCACTAATGAACCGTGAGACAGGTGTCCGCCGTGTGCCAGATTTAATCCCATGAATTTGTCGCCCGGATTCAGAACAGCAAGGAAAACAGCCGCATTAGCTTGTGCTCCCGAGTGTGGCTGTACGTTTGCCCATTCAGCGCCGAAAATTTCTTTCAGGCGGTCGATAGCGATTTGTTCGCTTTGGTCTACTACTTCGCAACCTCCGTAGTAACGTTTGCCGGGATAACCTTCTGCGTACTTGTTAGTCAGGCAAGAACCCATTGCCTGCATTACCTGGTCACTCACAAAGTTTTCTGATGCAATCAGCTCGATTCCTTTCAACTGACGTTGATGCTCTTTTTCGATGATGTCGAAAATGATGTCGTCTCTTTTCATTCTTTTATAAGTAAGATTAAATTTCTAATTCGAGATACCTATTTTAAGCGCACAAAGTTAATGAAAATAAATAAAGAATGAAGGAACAGTAAGAAAAATGTTAGTAAAAAGCGGGATTTAATGATATTTTATTCTTAAAGAATGAATCCCAGTGAAAAACTTAACGCGCTGTCACGGCGACGGAAAATAATGTTGCTCACACCCGTACTGCCGTCGGAGTTGATATTGTCATAAATGATAGACTTGGAGATGTTTCCTATACCTTGTTCGTAGCGGAAATCGAAGAAGATACGTGAGATGTTGACACCTACGCCAATCACTGCGCTGACATTGAACGGATACAACTTTTCGTGAATACCCTTTTGGTCGAAATTCTTAAAAGTGATTTCATTGTGCTTTCCCCATAGGTAGCGAAGCTTGGGACCTGCGAAGATAGACATTCCGTAAGGTCCTTTTTTCACTACGTTATATCCATATAGAACGGGAAAATCGACACTGTGCAACACCGATTGCACCGATGCGTAATCAGGCTCGATGGCAGGATGCTGGGAACCGAGTTTGTCGAACGTAATCTCACATTTGCTTACATTATACGACACTTCAGGCTGAATGAAATGCTTTTTCATATTGATGCGCATGAAGAGAGCACCGAAATAACCAATCTTATAGTTATTCTGCACCTCATCGATAGTTACATCTTTAATTTTCAGTTCAGACACCATGAACATGGAAGAGTTGAAGCCCGCTTTGATACCGATATTTATTTTTTTTGTGTTGGGACGGTCTACTCTGTCTGCGTTATAATTCTGTCCGACAACCGGGCTGCCGGCTGCAACTAATAAACCTAAAAAAATGAATTTACGCAGCATATCCATGACAGTATCGTTCCTTTTATGATTTTTTCTTTTCTACACTCCAACCGAACTTACCGATTTTCTCTCCCAAATTGTAATATCCTCCGTGTACATATACCAGCGGATTAGCTTCCGCCAGTTCCAGCTTTCCGGTTTCGGGGTTCAGGTTCCGTTCATCGGCACGCACATTTACCACGTCGGCAATAAACATATCATGTGAACCAAGAGAGATGATTTCTTTTACACGACATTCAATGCAAAGAGGTGATTCTTCAATCAGCGGGGCACTGACTACCGTACACTGTCCGGGTGTCAGTTTCATCTCTTCGAATTTATGATAATCACGTCCCGAACGAACTCCGCACCAGTCGGTGGCAAAAGCCATATCTTTGGTTGTCAGGTTGATGACAAACTCCATATTTTTTTTGATAATATCGTATGAATGGCGTTCCGGACGTACGGATATGTAACACATGGGCGGGTTCGTGCAAATCGTACCCGTCCATGCTACTGTGAACATATTATATTCGCTTTCCTCTTTTCCGCAACTGACTAGTACAGCCGGCAGCGGATAAATCATCGTTCCTGGTTTCCAGTCCTGTTTCATAGTTGTCATTTTTTACCACAGATTACACAGATTCACACAGATATAGATATTATTATTCCATAAAATAAAAATCTGTGTGAATCCGTGTAATCTGTGGTGAGTGAAGTTAGAGGATTGTTATTTCTTCTCGTTTCTGTTCTTTTTCGCAATAATGGCATTTCACGATGCAATTATCCTTATCTATCACATGAAAGATGGTGCTCATCGGTTCATTGTTGGTAATACATTTCGGATTGGCACATTTCACGATGCCACGAAGCTCATCCGGCATTTTTACCTCTTTCTTTTCTACTACCTCGTAATCGCGGATAATGTTCAGTTTGACGTGCGGTGCTACTACCGAAATACGGTTGATCTCTTCGTCACAAAAGAATTTATCTGCAATTTTGATGATTCCTTTTTTACCCAGCTTCTTGCTGTCGAGGTTGAATCCGATCGTGATATTGCTTGTCATTTGTTCCACACCGAGCAGTTGCACTACGGTGAAGAGCTTTTCAGATGGGATATGGTCAATCACTGTTCCGTTTTTCAGGGCAGCTACTTGCAATGCTTGTTTATTTTCGCTCATAATAAAATATCGTTTTTAACGTCCTCTAATGTGATACCTAATACATCGCAAAGGATTGCTTCGCGGGCATACAGACCGTTTTGCGCCTGTTGGAAATAATATGCTTTCGGGTTGTCATCCACATCGTAAGCAATTTCGTTGACACGGGGAAGCGGGTGCAGGATACGCAGGTTCGGACGTGTGTTTTCCAACATTTTGTTACGGAGAATATATACATTCTTCACCCGTTCATATTCCATCAGGTCGGTGAAACGTTCGCGTTGCACACGGGTCATATACAGAATATCGGCGTCGGCAATAATCTCTTCGGAAAAGTCTGTATGTTCAACGTATTTTATTTGGTGCGTTTTGCAGTAAAGTTTGTATTCTTCCGGCATTTTCAATTCTTCGGGAGCGATAAAATGGAAAGTCGGATTAAAGTGTCGCATTGCCATCAGCAAAGAATGTACGGTGCGGCCGTATTTCAAGTCACCCACCAGGAAAATATTCAGATTTTCCAGCGTTCCTTGCGTCTTGTAGATAGAGTAAAGATCGAGCATCGTCTGCGACGGGTGCTGGTTAGCTCCGTCACCTGCATTGACAATGGGCACCGGGGCTACTTCGCTGGCATATCGTGCAGCTCCTTCGAGATAGTGTCGCATGACGATAATATCTGCGTAGTTACTCACCATCATGATCGTGTCTTTAAGTGTTTCCCCTTTGGAAGAGCTGGTGGCTTTGGGGTCAGAGAAACCGATTACTCGTGCACCGAGACGGTTGGCAGCTGTTTCAAAACTCAAGCGGGTACGGGTGGAAGGCTCAAAGAACAGGGTTGCTACAACCTTTCCTTGTAATAACCGGCGATTGGGGTTCATTTCAAACTGCTTCGCCATTTCGAGCATGTAGAGGATTTTTTCTTTAGAATGTTCGGCAATGGTTACTAAACTTCTGTTTTCCATTTTGTTATCTTTTATGTGGATAGAACTTGTTTTACCGGAGCGTAAAGGTACGAAGAATTTGTGAAAAGCACAGATTTTTCGTACCTTTTTTATCAGCTTTTAATCAGTCGGTTTATTTCCGTCCGCTGGCTAGTGCTGCAATGATATATTTCCCCGGTGCTCCGATTTTGCTCCAGGCCGTATTGGAGAGTAGTTTCCATACTTGGGTGCCTTTCCTGCCATAGTCTGATAACCGGAGAATTGTCTGCCTCTCCTTCAAATTAGTCACTTTGTGGCGTTCCAGACTTTCTATCAGTCCGTTCATGTTGTGTGTGGCCTGATTGTATGCATACCCCGGAATTTCAAACGAAGCATCGCTTATTTCTTCTTCTTCAGTATTTAGTTTAGTTTCCTTTAGTTTAGTTTGTCGAGAAATGTCTGCATTTTCTGAACTCACCTCCTCTTGAGTTGGAAAAATGTTAGCATTTTCCTTGTTCAACTCATCCTTGTGTATCCTTTTTCTCTGTTTGGTCTCTAATAAATAAGGTAGTTGTGAGAAATCTATTTTTCTTCGTGTCGTAGCTTCGAACCACACTCTTTGAATCTGTTCCGAAGTGAGTATACCGTGTTTCTCGTAGGTTTCTTTATGGAAAAATCCTTTTTCCAATAACAGGTCGACAATCTTTTCCATCATATCCTCTTTGATCTCGCCACCTACTTTGCGGACGAAAATAAGATTTTGTTCTTTCCCCCAAGAGATGTAATATCCCTCTTTATAGATTTTGCAAAGTAATCGCATGACCATGTAAGAAGCTAACACTCCGAATTTGGCTTCTAATAACTCCATAACCTCTTCGTCAAAAAAGTTTGCCGGTGTCGGGAAGTAAGGTATCCCTTTATTAATCATATTCATTGTTCAATATTTTTTTATTATAAACTATACAATAGCTTTCCATTCCATCAGGTTTCCGATCATGAATCTTCTCCATCCTTTTTGTTCTTCACTCCAATAGATAATAGACTCTTGTTGTGCTGTGATATTAAATTCTCTATGAAAGAATTTTTCATATCCTACCAGTGTTCCTCTTTCCAGGCAGAACGTACCATCCTGCTTATGAAAAGCTATCATTGCATTTCCATACAACATGTGTTCTATTAGTTTAATGCACTCCTGTACAATTCTATCCGCACATTTATCCGAAATCCCCTTTTCGGCAGTAATACGTTTTTTCCATACTAATTTGCAAGCTTCCAACTTGCCTTTCTTGATCCTTTGTCTCATTTTCTTCTGTTTTTTGATTGAAAAATTAAGTTTTTATTTAAACATAAATATCCCCTGTCGGATAGTGACGGTATGCTGTTGTCATAGCGTTACTATCCTTTCATTATAGTGACGCTATGACAACAGCATACCGTCACTATTTTTTGAGAGAAATTCTTGTTGTTTTCCGATCGGTTGAAAACGGCGGCGAAGGTAGGCCTTATATTTCACTTGTCCCATTATTTTTTCTTAGTACTTGCTTTTAAGCTTTTCAGCCTGTTCTTTTTTTCCTTTTTCTCTTTCATATATTCTTCTTCGACAGACTTTTTCAATGCCGCCAATTCTGCATGTATACTGCTAAGTTCCATTAACTTATAGCCGCCATGCTTGTGAATGTATAATACTTTTTGGTCATAGATATATTGGGCCAGATTTATCAGCTTTTTTTTCTTAGGATGGTGGAAATATCCATCGATAAAGATTCTCAAATGCATGGTGAGATAAAGGCGGATATCTCCACTGATTGCTATTCTGTTTTCCAGCTCTTCTTCACTGATGATTTCTTCCTTTGACTGTCTTCCGGGGGCTTTTTCCACTGTTTGAACATTTCTTTTTGCTTTGTTGTTTTTACTTCCTTTTTTAGATTTTTCGCTTCTCATAATTAGTTAATTTTTGCAATATTAATGAATGTTAATTCGAAAATAATATCTGGAAAGTGAAATTGAACCTGCAAAAAGATTTGTTCTTTTGTCGCTTGCCAAATAATATATATATAAAATAACTAGTGATGCAAATGATGAATAAAAATGGATTTAGTCGATGTGGTGAGAACTACATCAATCGTTTACGAAAGGAAGGGCGTTATTCTACGGCGCACGTTTATAAGAACGCCCTTTATTCTTTCGGGAGGTATTGTGGTACATTGAATGTGTCGTTCAAGCAAGTTACCAAGGAACGTTTACGGCGTTATGGTCAGTATCTTTATGAGTGTGGTTTGAAGCCCAATACGATTTCTACGTATATGCGTATGCTTCGTAGTATTTACAATCGGGGAGTGGAAGCGGGGAGTGCCCCTTATGTTCCTCGATTGTTTCATGATGTCTATACAGGTGTGGATGTCCGGCAAAAGAAAGCTTTGTCTGCCGGTGAATTACATAAGCTTTTGTATGAAGATCCCAAATCGGAACGTTTACGTCGTACACAAATTATTGCCGCCCTGATGTTTCAGTTTTGTGGAATGTCATTTGCTGATTTGGCACATTTGGAAAAATCAGCTTTAGATCAGAGTGTGTTGCGCTATAATCGAATCAAGACGAAAACTCCCATGAGCGTCGAAGTATTGGATACCGCCAGGGGAATGATAAATCAACTCTGGAGTAATCAGGAACCCATTCCCGATTGTCCGGACTATCTGTTTGATATACTTTGTAGTAACAAAAAACGGAAGGATGAAAGGGCATATCGTGAATATCAGTCTGCTCTTCGGAATTTTAATAATCGTTTGAAAGATTTGGCGAGAGTTTTACGGTTAAAATCTCCGGTTTCTTCTTATACACTGCGCCATTCTTGGGCAACGACAGCGAAGTATCGTGGAGTGCCAATTGAAATGATCAGTGAATCATTGGGGCATAAATCTATAAAAACGACACAAATCTATTTAAAAGGTTTTGAACTCAAAGAACGTACAGAGGTAAATAAAGGGAATTTATCTTACATTAGAAACTATCGTTTAGGTGGATAATAGACGATAAAGTATTATAAATCAGTGAATAAGTATGTCTGTTACTTCTTAGGTAACGGATAAGGTACTCATTCACAGAAAAACAGATGAAAGCCCCAAAACATGGACAGGAACTGCCTACAAAGATGTTTTTCTAACCTACGCGAAGGGAAAAGCATCTCTAAAACAGAGTACAGGAATTTCAGGCATGATCAAACAGAATCATCATGTCCTGATATATTTTTGTTGCATATTTCAACAATTCAGAAAAAAAAGAAGATTTTACTTGTTTACTATTTGTATTTTTGCATATCTTTGCACCGAATAATTATCCGTTACCTAAGAAGTAACAGACATACTTATTCACTGATTTATAATACTTTATCGTCTATTATCCACCTAAACGATAGTTTCTAATGTAAGATAAATTCCCTTTATTTACCTCTGTACGTTCTTTGAGTTCAAAACCTTTTAAATAGATTTGTGTCGTTTTTATAGATTTATGCCCCAATGATTCACTGATCATTTCAATTGGCACTCCACGATACTTCGCTGTCGTTGCCCAAGAATGGCGCAGTGTATAAGAAGAAACCGGAGATTTTAACCGTAAAACTCTCGCCAAATCTTTCAAACGATTATTAAAATTCCGAAGAGCAGACTGATATTCACGATATGCCCTTTCATCCTTCCGTTTTTTGTTACTACAAAGTATATCAAACAGATAGTCCGGACAATCGGGAATGGGTTCCTGATTACTCCAGAGTTGATTTATCATTCCCCTGGCGGTATCCAATACTTCGACGCTCATGGGAGTTTTCGTCTTGATTCGATTATAGCGCAACACACTCTGATCTAAAGCTGATTTTTCCAAATGTGCCAAATCAGCAAATGACATTCCACAAAACTGAAACATCAGGGCGGCAATAATTTGTGTACGACGTAAACGTTCCGATTTGGGATCTTCATACAAAAGCTTATGTAATTCACCGGCAGACAAAGCTTTCTTTTGCCGGACATCCACACCTGTATAGACATCATGAAACAATCGAGGAACATAAGGGGCACTCCCCGCTTCCACTCCCCGATTGTAAATACTACGAAGCATACGCATATACGTAGAAATCGTATTGGGCTTCAAACCACACTCATAAAGATACTGACCATAACGCCGTAAACGTTCCTTGGTAACTTGCTTGAACGACACATTCAATGTACCACAATACCTCCCGAAAGAATAAAGGGCGTTCTTATAAACGTGCGCCGTAGAATAACGCCCTTCCTTTCGTAAACGATTGATGTAGTTCTCACCACATCGACTAAATCCATTTTTATTCATCATTTGCATCACTAGTTATTTTATATATATATTATTTGGCAAGCGACAAAAGAACAAATCTTTTTGCAGGTTCAATTTCACTTTCCAGATATTATTTTCGAATTAACATTCATTAATATTGCAAAAATTAACTAATTATGAGAAGCGAAAAATCTAAAAAAGGAAGTAAAAACAACAAAGCAAAAAGAAATGTTCAAACAGTGGAAAAAGCCCCCGGAAGACAGTCAAAGGAAGAAATCATCAGTGAAGAAGAGCTGGAAAACAGAATAGCAATCAGTGGAGATATCCGCCTTTATCTCACCATGCATTTGAGAATCTTTATCGATGGATATTTCCACCATCCTAAGAAAAAAAAGCTGATAAATCTGGCCCAATATATCTATGACCAAAAAGTATTATACATTCACAAGCATGGCGGCTATAAGTTAATGGAACTTAGCAGTATACATGCAGAATTGGCGGCATTGAAAAAGTCTGTCGAAGAAGAATATATGAAAGAGAAAAAGGAAAAAAAGAACAGGCTGAAAAGCTTAAAAGCAAGTACTAAGAAAAAATAATGGGACAAGTGAAATATAAGGCCTACCTTCGCCGCCGTTTTCAACCGATCGGAAAACAACAAGAATTTCTCTCAAAAAATAGTGACGGTATGCTGTTGTCATAGCGTCACTATAATGAAAGGATAGTAACGCTATGACAACAGCATACCGTCACTATCCGACAGGGGATATTTATGTTTAAATAAAAACTTAATTTTTCAATCAAAAAACAGAAGAAAATGAGACAAAGGATCAAGAAAGGCAAGTTGGAAGCTTGCAAATTAGTATGGAAAAAACGTATTACTGCCGAAAAGGGGATTTCGGATAAATGTGCGGATAGAATTGTACAGGAGTGCATTAAACTAATAGAACACATGTTGTATGGAAATGCAATGATAGCTTTTCATAAGCAGGATGGTACGTTCTGCCTGGAAAGAGGAACACTGGTAGGATATGAAAAATTCTTTCATAGAGAATTTAATATCACAGCACAACAAGAGTCTATTATCTATTGGAGTGAAGAACAAAAAGGATGGAGAAGATTCATGATCGGAAACCTGATGGAATGGAAAGCTATTGTATAGTTTATAATAAAAAAATATTGAACAATGAATATGATTAATAAAGGGATACCTTACTTCCCGACACCGGCAAACTTTTTTGACGAAGAGGTTATGGAGTTATTAGAAGCCAAATTCGGAGTGTTAGCTTCTTACATGGTCATGCGATTACTTTGCAAAATCTATAAAGAGGGATATTACATCTCTTGGGGGAAAGAACAAAATCTTATTTTCGTCCGCAAAGTAGGTGGCGAGATCAAAGAGGATATGATGGAAAAGATTGTCGACCTGTTATTGGAAAAAGGATTTTTCCATAAAGAAACCTACGAGAAACACGGTATACTCACTTCGGAACAGATTCAAAGAGTGTGGTTCGAAGCTACGACACGAAGAAAAATAGATTTCTCACAACTACCTTATTTATTAGAGACCAAACAGAGAAAAAGGATACACAAGGATGAGTTGAACAAGGAAAATGCTAACATTTTTCCAACTCAAGAGGAGGTGAGTTCAGAAAATGCAGACATTTCTCGACAAACTAAACTAAAGGAAACTAAACTAAATACTGAAGAAGAAGAAATAAGCGATGCTTCGTTTGAAATTCCGGGGTATGCATACAATCAGGCCACACACAACATGAACGGACTGATAGAAAGTCTGGAACGCCACAAAGTGACTAATTTGAAGGAGAGGCAGACAATTCTCCGGTTATCAGACTATGGCAGGAAAGGCACCCAAGTATGGAAACTACTCTCCAATACGGCCTGGAGCAAAATCGGAGCACCGGGGAAATATATCATTGCAGCACTAGCCAGCGGACGGAAATAAACCGACTGATTAAAAGCTGATAAAAAAGGTACGAAAAATCTGTGCTTTTCACAAATTCTTCGTACCTTTACGCTCCGGTAAAACAAGTTCTATCCACATAAAAGATAACAAAATGGAAAACAGAAGTTTAGTAACCATTGCCGAACATTCTAAAGAAAAAATCCTCTACATGCTCGAAATGGCGAAGCAGTTTGAAATGAACCCCAATCGCCGGTTATTACAAGGAAAGGTTGTAGCAACCCTGTTCTTTGAGCCTTCCACCCGTACCCGCTTGAGTTTTGAAACAGCTGCCAACCGTCTCGGTGCACGAGTAATCGGTTTCTCTGACCCCAAAGCCACCAGCTCTTCCAAAGGGGAAACACTTAAAGACACGATCATGATGGTGAGTAACTACGCAGATATTATCGTCATGCGACACTATCTCGAAGGAGCTGCACGATATGCCAGCGAAGTAGCCCCGGTGCCCATTGTCAATGCAGGTGACGGAGCTAACCAGCACCCGTCGCAGACGATGCTCGATCTTTACTCTATCTACAAGACGCAAGGAACGCTGGAAAATCTGAATATTTTCCTGGTGGGTGACTTGAAATACGGCCGCACCGTACATTCTTTGCTGATGGCAATGCGACACTTTAATCCGACTTTCCATTTTATCGCTCCCGAAGAATTGAAAATGCCGGAAGAATACAAACTTTACTGCAAAACGCACCAAATAAAATACGTTGAACATACAGACTTTTCCGAAGAGATTATTGCCGACGCCGATATTCTGTATATGACCCGTGTGCAACGCGAACGTTTCACCGACCTGATGGAATATGAACGGGTGAAGAATGTATATATTCTCCGTAACAAAATGTTGGAAAACACACGTCCGAACCTGCGTATCCTGCACCCGCTTCCCCGTGTCAACGAAATTGCTTACGATGTGGATGACAACCCGAAAGCATATTATTTCCAACAGGCGCAAAACGGTCTGTATGCCCGCGAAGCAATCCTTTGCGATGTATTAGGTATCACATTAGAGGACGTTAAAAACGATATTTTATTATGAGCGAAAATAAACAAGCATTGCAAGTAGCTGCCCTGAAAAACGGAACAGTGATTGACCATATCCCATCTGAAAAGCTCTTCACCGTAGTGCAACTGCTCGGTGTGGAACAAATGACAAGCAATATCACGATCGGATTCAACCTCGACAGCAAGAAGCTGGGTAAAAAAGGAATCATCAAAATTGCAGATAAATTCTTTTGTGACGAAGAGATCAACCGTATTTCGGTAGTAGCACCGCACGTCAAACTGAACATTATCCGCGATTACGAGGTAGTAGAAAAGAAAGAGGTAAAAATGCCGGATGAGCTTCGTGGCATCGTGAAATGTGCCAATCCGAAATGTATTACCAACAATGAACCGATGAGCACCATCTTTCATGTGATAGATAAGGATAATTGCATCGTGAAATGCCATTATTGCGAAAAAGAACAGAAACGAGAAGAAATAACAATCCTCTAACTTCACTCACCACAGATTACACGGATTCACACAGATTTTTATTTTATGGAATAATAATATCTATATCTGTGTGAATCTGTGTAATCTGTGGTAAAAAATGACAACTATGAAACAGGACTGGAAACCAGGAACGATGATTTATCCGCTGCCGGCTGTACTAGTCAGTTGCGGAAAAGAGGAAAGCGAATATAATATGTTCACAGTAGCATGGACGGGTACGATTTGCACGAACCCGCCCATGTGTTACATATCCGTACGTCCGGAACGCCATTCATACGATATTATCAAAAAAAATATGGAGTTTGTCATCAACCTGACAACCAAAGATATGGCTTTTGCCACCGACTGGTGCGGAGTTCGTTCGGGACGTGATTATCATAAATTCGAAGAGATGAAACTGACACCCGGACAGTGTACGGTAGTCAGTGCCCCGCTGATTGAAGAATCACCTCTTTGCATTGAATGTCGTGTAAAAGAAATCATCTCTCTTGGTTCACATGATATGTTTATTGCCGACGTGGTAAATGTGCGTGCCGATGAACGGAACCTGAACCCCGAAACCGGAAAGCTGGAACTGGCGGAAGCTAATCCGCTGGTATATGTACACGGAGGATATTACAATTTGGGAGAGAAAATCGGTAAGTTCGGTTGGAGTGTAGAAAAGAAAAAATCATAAAAGGAACGATACTGTCATGGATATGCTGCGTAAATTCATTTTTTTAGGTTTATTAGTTGCAGCCGGCAGCCCGGTTGTCGGACAGAATTATAACGCAGACAGAGTAGACCGTCCCAACACAAAAAAAATAAATATCGGTATCAAAGCGGGCTTCAACTCTTCCATGTTCATGGTGTCTGAACTGAAAATTAAAGATGTAACTATCGATGAGGTGCAGAATAACTATAAGATTGGTTATTTCGGTGCTCTCTTCATGCGCATCAATATGAAAAAGCATTTCATTCAGCCTGAAGTGTCGTATAATGTAAGCAAATGTGAGATTACGTTCGACAAACTCGGTTCCCAGCATCCTGCCATCGAGCCTGATTACGCATCGGTGCAATCGGTGTTGCACAGTGTCGATTTTCCCGTTCTATATGGATATAACGTAGTGAAAAAAGGACCTTACGGAATGTCTATCTTCGCAGGTCCCAAGCTTCGCTACCTATGGGGAAAGCACAATGAAATCACTTTTAAGAATTTCGACCAAAAGGGTATTCACGAAAAGTTGTATCCGTTCAATGTCAGCGCAGTGATTGGCGTAGGTGTCAACATCTCACGTATCTTCTTCGATTTCCGCTACGAACAAGGTATAGGAAACATCTCCAAGTCTATCATTTATGACAATATCAACTCCGACGGCAGTACGGGTGTGAGCAACATTATTTTCCGTCGCCGTGACAGCGCGTTAAGTTTTTCACTGGGATTCATTCTTTAAGAATAAAATATCATTAAATCCCGCTTTTTACTAACATTTTTCTTACTGTTCCTTCATTCTTTATTTATTTTCATTAACTTTGTGCGCTTAAAATAGGTATCTCGAATTAGAAATTTAATCTTACTTATAAAAGAATGAAAAGAGACGACATCATTTTCGACATCATCGAAAAAGAGCATCAACGTCAGTTGAAAGGAATCGAGCTGATTGCATCAGAAAACTTTGTGAGTGACCAGGTAATGCAGGCAATGGGTTCTTGCCTGACTAACAAGTACGCAGAAGGTTATCCCGGCAAACGTTACTACGGAGGTTGCGAAGTAGTAGACCAAAGCGAACAAATCGCTATCGACCGCCTGAAAGAAATTTTCGGCGCTGAATGGGCAAACGTACAGCCACACTCGGGAGCACAAGCTAATGCGGCTGTTTTCCTTGCTGTTCTGAATCCGGGCGACAAATTCATGGGATTAAATCTGGCACACGGCGGACACCTGTCTCACGGTTCATTAGTGAACACTTCCGGTATCATCTATACTCCTTGCGAATATAACTTGAATCAGGAAACAGGACGCGTTGATTACGACCAGATGGAAGAAGTCGCTCTTCGTGAGAAACCAAAAATGATTATCGGTGGTGGTTCTGCATACTCTCGTGAATGGGATTACAAACGTATGCGTGAAATCGCTGACAAAGTAGGCGCTATCCTGATGATCGACATGGCTCATCCTGCCGGTCTGATCGCTGCCGGAGTGCTCGAAAATCCGGTTAAATATGCACATATCGTCACTTCTACTACACATAAAACACTTCGCGGACCTCGTGGTGGTGTCATCATGATGGGTAAGGATTTCCCCAATCCATGGGGTAAGAAAACTCCGAAAGGTGAGATCAAGATGATGTCTCAATTACTGGATTCTGCCGTTTTCCCGGGTATCCAAGGCGGACCGTTGGAACATGTAATTGCTGCTAAAGCAGTTGCTTTCGGTGAAATCCTGCAACCTGAATTTAAGGAATATGCTAAACAAGTACAGAAGAATGCTGCCGTACTTGCACAGGCTTTGATCGACCGCGGCTTTACCATCGTTTCCGGTGGTACAGACAACCACTCTATGTTGGTCGACCTGCGTAGCAAATATCCTGATCTGACAGGTAAAGTGGCAGAAAAAGCATTGGTTTCTGCTGATATTACCGTTAACAAGAACATGGTTCCGTTCGACAGCCGTTCGGCTTTCCAGACTTCCGGTATCCGTTTGGGTACTCCTGCTATCACAACTCGTGGTGCAAAAGAAGACTTGATGCTCGAAATTGCAGAAATGATCGAGACTGTATTGTCTAACGTAGAAAATGAGGAAGTTATTGCACAAGTACGTGCACGCGTCAATGAGACAATGAAAAAATATCCTCTTTTCGCTTACTAAAACACAATTTTAAAGCTAGTAATTGTAAACTGTTATTAGCTTAATTCCCATTTAAGGTCTGCTCTTTACGAAAGGAGCAGGCCTTTTTTTTATTTATTAACGGTCCCGTTCGAACCATCTTTCCGGAATTTCGTTTTTCTTACTATAAAAGAAATATATGATGTCATATATCACCCACAACAAGTACGAATTCAACCGTACAGTGTGCATGAAGAGAAAAGAGAAGCGCACTGGACTCTATATACAGTCATCCCCGTCTTTCCACATTCATTTTATAGGGAAAGACGGGGATTTATTTTTATCGGCATAGCGCCAGAACAAGTGTTCTTTAAGTGTATATCAGCTCAATCCTTCTATTTCTCCATCCACAATATCGATATGCAATGCTTGCGGTTCTTTAGGTAATCCCGGCATACGAAGAATTTCTCCGGCAATGGCTACAATCATTTCAGCTCCGTTATTGATTACAATATTTTTAATATGGAACTCGAAGTTGTTCACCGCACCATAAATCTTAGGGTCGGCAGAGAATGAATACTGTGTTTTAGCAATACAAACCGGGTAATGAGTGATGCCCATTTTCTCGATCAGTTTGATACGGTTGCGTGCAATACTGCTGTAAGTAATTACACTGGCTCCGTAAATATTAGTAGCCACCTTTTCAATCTTCTGCTGTATATTATCTTCTTCCTTATATGTATAACGCAAAGGTTCGGACGGATTATTTTCGATTGTATCTACCACCAGGCGGGCCATGTCTACTGCCCCCTCTCCTCCTTCACTGAACGCATTGTTGATAGCAAAACCGACTCCCAACTGTTCGCAATGCTCACGCAGCAATTCCATTTCTTCATCGGTGTCGGACGCAAACTTATTGAAAGCTACAATAACCGTCTGACCGAATGAACGAAGATTACGAACATGTTTGTCCAGATTACGCAATCCTTCTTTCAGTCCTTCCATATTCGGTTCTTTGATACGGTCGAGACTGACACCTCCGTGCATCTTCAATCCTTGTGCCGTAGCGACAATCACCGTGAGACGCGGTTGGAGTCCACTCTTGCGGCACTTGATATTGTAGAACTTCTCTGCACCAAGATCAGCACCGAATCCGGCTTCTGTGATTACATAATCGCCGAAAGACATTGCCAATTTAGTGGCCAGAATAGAGTTACAACCATGCGCAATATTAGCGAACGGACCGCCGTGTACAAAAGCAGCGGTTCCTTCGGTAGTTTGCACCAGATTAGGATGGATGGCATCTTTCAGCAACACAGTGATAGCTCCTGCCACTCCCAGATCTTTTACAGTAAAAGGCTGGTCATCATAAGTGAAGCCCAACAGGATGTTTTCGATACGACGACGCAAATCACTCACATCTTTGGAAAGGCAAAGGATCGCCATAATCTCCGAAGCTGGAGTTATATCGAAACCGGACTCTTGGGTAATCCCGTTAGATTTAGGTCCAAGACCGACAACGATGCTGCGCAACGAACGGTCGTTCACATCAAGCACTCTCCGCCAAAGGATTTCTTTCAATCCGAAACCTTTTGCCTGGTTCTGATA
>OGLW01000544.1_pt1 | contig 17647 bp, 34 predicted proteins | sample 1572961 | NCBI WGS metagenome assembly OGLW01 (sample SAMEA2581880, study PRJEB24529) | metagenome | biome: Human gut stool | place: China | collected 2011
GGAATTCAGATGGAAGTATAAACTATTACCAAGGAATTGATTTTGATTTTGGTAGTAATATGAAGTTCAGAAAAGGACTATTAGTATCAATCGCTTAATATTAATGATTATGAAATTAAATTTAAACAAACCTTTAATAGATTTTAGAGGTAAGGAAGCCATTAAAATAGTCAATGGCAAGGAACAGAAGCAGTTTCTTCGTGATATGGTTTCGGAAGCGCTTTATGCTGCCGGTATGAATCCTCAATCAGGTATGGACATGGCAAAAAAACTACGTGCCTACAATATGCTCCAACAAATCATAAATAACCGAGGAATACTTGAGATTACAACAGAAGACGCTACTCTCTTAAAGGAGATTTGTGCAGATGTCTTTACGGCAGGTGCTTTCGGGCAAATTAATGAACTAATTGAAGGAGGAGGTAAAGAATGAACATTACATCAACTAACAGTACTGCCACAACTAAGGTTACGGACGCTATCAGGATTAAGTACAGAATGTCAACCCGTGGTACCGAGGCTATCAAAGATATTACTGCCGAGATTATTAAGGATGAAGCCACAGTAGGTTTCTTCAATACTTCGCGAAATGGAGTAACCGGCTTTTCTCTACATGAGGATCACGGGCTAACCTTTGGCGAAGTGAAACAAGTATTTCAGACAGCTATTGATGATTGTAGCGAGGTATTGAAATGAAGTATTAATATTTTAGATATATGATTATGGATTATTTCAAAAACTTACTTATTGGATTGGTTACCGGTATAGCTGCTTATCTCAATCCTATCTCTGGGGAAATCAAAAGCCTTATTGCTGTATTTGCCCTCAATTTCATTTGTGGACTGCTTACTGCACTCCTTATCAATCATGAGAGTTTTTCTTTTAAAAAGGCTTGGAGGTGTATCGTAGAAGCAACTATTTTCTTTGCCTTGGTTAGCTGCATCTACTTTATTGGTGAACACAAAGGAAATCCGGAAGGTGCGCTACAATGTGTTTCATTTATTACGTACAGCGTATTCTATTTCTATGGGGTGAACATTCTAAGGAATATCAAAGAAATTCTACCCAACTCTAGCAATGGCCATAAGGTAGTAGCTTTCCTGCACTATGTATTAAGTGTTGAGTTTATAAAGAATATCCCTTACTTAACGAACTACTTACAAAAAGGAGGTGCAAAATGATTGAAGTTTTGGAGTTTATTTTTCAAGATTCTTGGCATTGGTTAGGAACAGCCATTTTGATAGCTATCATTTTTCGTGTCAATTTGGTAAAGATTGGTCCAATAACAAAGAATAAGGAGGAGAAGAAATGAAGAAAATTGATGCTATTATCATTCATTGTTCGGCCACACGTGCTGGACAAGATTTACGAGCCAAAGATATTGACCGGATGCACCGGGCTCGAGGTTTCAATCAGATCGGTTATAACTTCATTGTTGACCTTGACGGAATGGTTGAGAATGGTCGCCCGCTATCCATTGACGGGGCACACTGCAATACCAAAGGATTTTCAGAGTCTTCGTATAATAAGCATAGTGTTGGCATCTGTTATATCGGAGGCTTGGATGCATCTGGAAAACCTGCAGATACACGTACTCCAGCTCAAAGGACAGCACTACGCGAATTGGTCGCGAAGCTCTGTAAGGAATATCCTATAATTGAAGTGCTCGGACACCGTGATACTTCGCCGGATCTGGACAGCAGTGGAGAGATAGAGCCAAAAGAATATATTAAGGCGTGCCCCTGCTTCGATGTCAGAAGTGAATTTTCTAATTTTCTTCGTAATACAGTGATCCGGGCATGAAAACTCTTCCTTGGATATTGGTTATATTGCTTGCTTGTGCGGTTCTATTTTTGTGGAATCGCCAGCAAGAATCAGTGTCGGTGTCCAGTCTGGACACAACCGAATATGTCGAAACTATTCCTTTCTATTATCCAGTACCTAGGGATAGCATAGTAATCAGGTATAAGTATGCGAAGTTGCCTGTCAAAAAGGATACGTGTACTTCTAAGGGAGATACTTGTCTTGCTCCTGTTGATTCCGTAGAGGTAGTTATTCCTATTACCCAGAAGATATACGAAGATAGCCTATACCGGGCATGGGTGTCTGGCTATGATGTGAAGTTGGATAGTATTGAATTTTATAGTCGGACACGAGAAATTAGGATACCAGTACCGTTTGCAGCAAAACGAAAAAGATGGGGGGTAGGCTTGCAGTCTGGGTATGGCTATCCTAACGGGTGGTATATAGGTGTTGGCATTACCTATAATTTATTACAGTGGTGAATGGGGTGCTTATATATACAATATAGTTAATTACTCTAAAAACAGCAAGATGTATTCTTGGTAATATTTTGATTTATAAATAGATATAATAATGAAATGGAAAGATAATCATTTGATTGATGAATCTATAGGCAATTCCACTTTATTATAAAAATAAAGCATTTACCTTTGGACACATAATTAAAATATAATCATATGAAGAATAAAACATTGTATGTAATTGGGAATGGATATGTAGACTCTTTAATTATGAATGGAGATCGACCAAGTGTAATGAGGTTTGTTTTTATGTTTATAAACATTCTCATAAAATTGGAGTTTTTGATATCTATTTTTATTTTTGAAAATCATTAATCCTTAAATATAAAATGCTATGTATACTCTTAAATATGATAAGAATATTAAAGAATTTCGTCATCGTGATTCATGTTTTGTTCGAATGAGAAAAGAAAAAGGTATGTTTTTTAAAGAATGCAAGTACTATGTAATTCATGATTATTATCCTTTATCTGGTATAGGAAATGATGTAGATATTAATATAAAGAACATTCGTAATTTTATATTTAGTTTTAAAGATGGACGTAAAGCGGATGTTGAATACGCTGCTAACATAATAGTGGAAAGTCTTAAAAAAGAGAGTATTAATATTGAAAATACCTGTTTAATGATAATACCTGCTTCAAAACCCGAAAAAACTAATAAGCGTTTTGAATATTTTTGTAGTATGGTAGCTAAAGCTTTAAATATTGAAAATGGTTTTAACTACCTTTCTGCAATTGAACATGAAGAAACGAAAGGTAGTAGTGATAAAAATATAAGACCATTTCTAATACTGAATTCCGAACAATATAAAGGTAAAAATGTACTGCTGTTTGATGATGTTATAACATCTGGGTCCTCCTTCAAACAAGTTGCTGCTAAACTTTTAGAAACAGGTGCTAAAAGTGTCACTGGTCTTTTTTTAGCAAAAACAACAAGAGAGTAGTGTATGAAATTAAAATATTTATCTGATGATTGGCAATATACAAATGCCGGATTGGAAGATGCATATCATATTGTATATTATATACCTAGAGACCAAGACCTGACAGATTGGAGTAAAAAGGTGTCTGCATGTAAACAAAAGGTAGATCAGGATATAATAAAAGAATGTGTTAATGCCTTAAATATTGAGGGATTACATTTTGATTATGTTATAAGGATGATGGGGCATAAAGAGACAATACCACAAAAGAATGTACCAATAAGAAGCTTGGCTGTAGCAATTGCTAATGCAACAGGAGCTAAGTATCTACCACAGTTACTTCACAAAAAAAAAGAAACTACGCCTATGCACTTTTTGTCATTAGCTGAAAGACAGGTTGAAATAAATGATGTATTTCAAGTAAATGATCGTACTTATAACTTAAACGAAAAAAAAATCTTAATCGTTGATGATATAACAACGACATGTACAACTGTTACTGAAATGATAAAAACTTTAAAGAAGGTGTGGCCCAAAGCAATTTTTTATTTATTTTGTATTGCAAGAACGAGTCATGATGAACATGCTAACGAAAATTTATAATTGATATGAGTATATCTAAAGAAACGGAATTAATTATTAAACTAAAACATTTATCAGGTTTTGGTCCTAAGACAGTAGAGTTGGTAGCTAAGGCTATGATAGAACGTAACTTATTTTCTGATAATGACATTGTATCATATGTACGGGAGTGCATAAAAACTCATTATATAAGATTAACCAAAGAATTGACTCCAGATCTTTTTCAGAAAGCTATTGATGAAGCTCAAAGAGTTTTAGATAAATCTTTGAATAACGGCGTACATATCATTTCTCAATATGATAATTTGTTTCCGATACAACTTAAAGAGCTGAAATCATATAGTAATAATAGATTTAAAGATGTAGCTCCAATAATACTTAATTATAAAGGTGATATTAATAGTATTAATAATAAGAAATCAATTGCAATAATTGGGACAAGACACCCTACCATAGAAGGAGAAGAAGCAGGGCAATATTATGGAGAATATTTTGCAGAGAAAGGATTTAATATTGTTAGTGGCTTAGCATTAGGATGTGATACTATTGCTCATAAAGCTGCCTTATCTGTAAAAAATGGAACAACTACAGCTATATTAGCTCATGGTCTTCATACTATTTCTCCAAAGGCACATGAAAGCATTGCTATAGAAATAGTAGAAAAAGGTGGAGTACTACTATCTGAGTATTTTTATGGCTCTCCTGCTTTTAAAACGAACTTCGTAGAAAGAGATAGGTTACAAGCGGGGTTAGCTATTGCTACAATTGTAATTCAAACTGGGATGAAGGGTGGCACAATGCACGCTGTCCAAACGACCATTGATAATAATAAAATTTTAGCAGCGGTCTTTTATAAAGATCAACGTGTAAATGAAATGGAGAATGTTTGTGGAAATAGTTATTTAATCAGAAAAGGAGCTCTTCAATTACGTGAAGCGAATATATTATACGAATTCTTGCAGTCAGGAAAACAGCTTCAGTATAAACATGATTATGAATCACAACTATTATTCTAATATGCATACTTATGAAGAAAGGTATAATTTTTGATCTTGATCAAACCTTAGTAGACTCAAACATTGCTAAGTCGTATAGAAGTGCTCGCAATTGGAATACAGTTTATTCACTGATTCCTAAATTTGTATTATATGAAGCTTATGATAAAGTATTTGAATTTATAAGAGATAATGATTTGAAAGTTGGAATTGTGAGTAAAGCCCCTTCTGTTTATGTAAAGAAAGTGTTAAACCACTTCAATATACCTTTTGATACAGTTGTTGCTTATCATGATGTCAAATTACAAAAGCCCAACTCGGAAGGAATGAATTTAGCATTGACTCAATTAGGTTTAAGTGCGGAAGATGTTATTTCTTTTGGGGATGAGGTTAGTGATGTGATAGCTTCAAATGGAGCGAGAATTGAAAGTGTAGCTTGTTTATGGGGAAGTGCTAATGAAGAGGCATTGTTAGGATCAGATGCTGACCATGTAATTTGTACTCCTAATGAAATAATATCTCTATTAAAATAGTATTATGGATTAAAGAGGTAGCCGAATAAGCTACCTCTTTCAATTATAAATAGTTTTCTCCCAATCGTCTAACACGGTTACATCCCACCGCGGAAGCTCCGGATTAATATAAGTTACTGACCAGCCATACACAGAGAAACTTTTTCCGATAAACTCGTTGATAGCTTCATCCTCTCCTTTTTGCAAACTGATATTCATAAAGACATGCATTTCATCCCAGTTGGTTGGCCCAATGAACAAAGATTCAATGAGCCTACCTTTAACTGGAGCACCGACAACCTGGTCTTTTATTCGCTCAATGAGAGCAATTGCTTCTTCAAATGTCATATAAATAATTTTAGAACAAAGATAAGAAAAAGACAACTATTCTCTGTCATTCAATATACGATCTATTTTTGCAGAAAACTTTCAGTACGACTTCATAGAGATTTGGTATCCCCCACTACACTTCTACTAAAAAAGATATTTCCTTAGTTCTTCGATTGCCTGTGATGCGCTTCGGACTACCACGTACTTATTACGGCAACTTTCAGCCTGTTTTTGAAACTCTTTCTGTTCTTCTGACTGTTTCCCTACCCTCGTTTTAAACTCTATGCAGAGAGAAGCAAAACCCTTTTTGGGAATAAGTATGATCACATCAGAAACACCAGGCTTTACTCCTTGACGTTTCAGGTTAGCAGCTTCACGTATATGACGGCTACCACCATTGGGAACGGCAAATATAAGTTTGTCAGGTATATTAGGGAAATATAGAGGAATAATTTTAAAAAACTCTGTTTGTATGCGAGCTTCCTCGTTATTATGTACTTCTTTTGAACGTGGAGGATTACGCTGATCTGCATAGCAATTATAACACATAAAGTCGGTACCAGTTTTAATAACCGATACCGTTTCTCTTCCACATAAAATGCACTTTTCTTTAGTCATTATTCAAAATAAGCTAAATTGTATTGGTCTTCTACCTACTACTGCTATCGTTCTCTCATGAATCGGGCACTGCGAAGCATAGGGACATCTCCCTGACATAGCAGAAAGATGCGCTCCATGCCATTCATCCCAATCTGTTACATTATTAGCAGAGAGGAAAGTTATCAGCTTCATGCAGCAGAAGCCACGTTCTTTCTCTTGACCTCCTGCAACTTCGAATAATCCATTACTCTGTGGACGTTTCATTCTATCTTGTTATTAGTTAATTCTGTCAAGCCAATCACGAACGCATTTTTCCACTTCTTCATAGCTGACAAACGTTCGTTTTTCAACAACTACTAAGTGTCGCATTAATTCACCGCGAATCATTCCTGTATCATCCTTCCAAACGTTTATAGCTCCGTTATTTCCGGAAGAAGTACACGCATATCCCAATTCTAGTGTCGGTTCTATATCGATAGTATCGTTAATCCAATATGCATCAACCTTACGCCTTTTTACTCCCGGAAGCCCGTCTAGTTGACAAAAAGGCTTTTCCTTCTTTACGACTATATTCTTATTCATTTCTATTCTTGTTATTAGTCAATTAATTCGGGATTATCATGAATATTACCAAGTACTTTAATTATTCGTTTTGATGAATTCCACCAACCGGGAGATACTTGATGCCAATAACCTGTGTCCATTTTTTCGTCTAGGTCTTCTATGTTGGCTAAACAAAAACAAGCATAATCATCTATATATCTCACCAATTTGGGGTATTTACCGTTTACGCTGATTATATCCCCTTCATAGATTTCGTTGCCGTTTTTGTCGAATAATCCAGTGAACTGACCTACGGTTTCGGGAATGACTACATAGGGAACATTTCGGCTTGTCTCCGATAATGACTGCCTGTCTTCTACAATGTATGTATTACCACACTCATGATAATAGTACCCGGTGATCCATTTCACGTTATCGGCAGACTTCCCTCTGAATTTTATTGTATGATTCATTTTATTCCTCCTATTCCTGTTATGAGGTTATTTATTTATTTTAAATTCAAAAATATTATCTATCAAATTATCCACAAAGACATTATTTAAAGCATCATATTTTTCACTCCAACTTGATTTCTTGTAGTAATCTAAAATCTGGTTTGATGTGCGTTTTATGCTTTTAATGTGCGTATATAGGGGGGACTTATTCAGGTATAACTTGCTAGGAAGTACTTGCAAACAGTAATGTTTTCCAATATAATCTTGTATAGGTCCATCATCTTGTATGATAAAATAATATTCAATCCCGTATTTTTCAAGCCAATAAGCAATCCTGTATGCAAAATAGCAACATCCACCAGAGTTTATATTATACAGCCTATCTAGTTCATAGGCTGTATAATTCAGTTTTGTAACTACAAATTCCATGATTTACATAAAGTTTACATCACATCTTTTGAAGCAATACATTGCTCCTACACGTTCTGCATCAGATATATTTTTCTCTATCCAACTAAACGAAATTTTCTTTTTCATAAGACATTACGCTTACCTATACAGCATTAGGTTCAAGTTTATCTTTTTTACGTTAATAACTTGGATTCAATACATTCACATCGCATTCGTGGCACAAGTTGCATTCCTTCGTTTTATCTCTAAGGCACATAGCTTTAGAATTTGCTTTATTCTTTTCTTCCCATTTTGCACCAGCGATAAAAGAACGTTCTGCCGTTGCACGAACATTCAGCACTTTTTTCATCTCTATTTCTGCATATTGTTTTGCAGCTTCTTTCATATTTTTACTCATATATCTGTTTGTTTTAATCTTTATAAAAACAAAGCAGAAGAGGTGCTGCATAGCAAGATAGCCTTTAAACTACCTCCCCGAAGGTTCGAACTTCTTAAGCAATTTCCGTGACTTACTGTACACATTCGGCTTTGTTTCATTTCTAATTTCTCATTTAGAATATCGTTGATACTTTTTACATGTATTGGTTCCAAATGCACCTATAGGACAATCATCACAATAAAATGAAACAATTATCCTTTCTTTTTCATTACTACATGGATGATTACTAAGTATCATTACCTTATCATTAAGTAGCTGTATTTTTCCTTCCAACTCTTCTACATTTTTAAGAGGAGTTAGTTTTTTGTATTCTTCTTCAGTCAATATGTGCTGCATAGTTTATTTTTTTTATTTTTACGCCCAATACCCGCCAAAACGGTTGTGCTTGATTACTTCGTTTAATCTCAATTGCTTGCGACGAAATTTGTTTATCGCTCGTTTTAGAAACTTTCGTCCGGATGTGCTACAATTCTTTTTCTTCATCCTGCATTGATAACAGTGACAGATTCCAATGCCTGTATGTGGTTCCTTCATATCTATCTTGTATTACGCAAATCCTTGAATATTCTTCAAGAATTTGCAAGTTATTACTTGTTCCTATTCACTAAAACACTTGGTCTTTTAACACTTTCGAGTTTTAGTAACTCTTTAGTTGCATCAATATCGATGAAATTAGTCCAACCAGCTTTATGTAACATAATAGCCGCTTCCCTGATTGTCAGGGAGCCGGTTATTACTCTTTCCCTCAATGATTCGAATATGCCTTTCATTTTTGCTTTGTTTGAATTATTCTTCGTCGTCATAGTCTGAATCAAAGATGCGAGCAACCATATCGACAATATTTTCTTCAATATCCTCGGTAGAACCAGTTACAGCATTAGCAATGTTTTTCTTCTCTTGAATTATGCGATAGACCTTTTCGTCAATAGTGCGCCGGCCAAGGAAGTAGTAACAGGTAACAGAGTCTTTTTGCCCGATACGGTGTGCCCGGTCTTCGCACTGACAACAATCAGCATACGTCCAAGGGAATTCAACAAAAGCGACATTACTTGATGCAGTAAGCGTTAAACCAACTCCAGCCGCTTTTATCGAGCAAATGATTATATCCGCTTTTGGATTGTTCTGAAAGGCATCAACCGCTCTTTGCTTCTCATCCTGCGAATCTCTACCGGTAACAGATACGGCAGTGGGAAAGTAACGTTTCAGTTGATCTACAACTTCATGAAGCGAACAAAAGAGAATTATCTTCTTTCCATTCTCTCGGAAGTCTTTCACAAATTCAATAACATCGCGTACTTTTCCACGTGCGGAGATCTGCCGTAAAATATTGATACGTACCATGACTTCCCCTCGCAGAGCCTTTTCAATCTTTTCATCGTCGGCATCCTTATATTTCTGTAGATACATAATAAGATCACGCTCTGCATCCATATACTCCTTACGATTAGTAATTTCACATGTATTTACCTGGCGTATCTTATCTGGAAGATCTGTAAGGACGAGAGACTTTTCACGACGAAACATACAATATTTCCATAAATTGAAGTTCAATTCTTTCAAATTCGATGCTTCTCTTTGTCCGGAGCAGTACCGGTTAACAAATGGTTTGTAGCCACCGAAATCATCCATACGGTTTAGAATTGCCAGCTGTGGAATCAAATCTTTAGGCCGATTTACTACCGGTGTTCCTGTAAGCTCTATCACCCATTCTTTACCTGTACAAATACCCTTGCAAAACTTTGCCTGTTGAGTAGATGCAGACTTACAGCGATGGCTTTCATCAATGATAACAGACTTGAATAAATTGATTGAGTTTCTAAATTCCACATCGCGCAGCGTCCAGCCTTCGGCTTTCTTTATGCGTTGTACGAAGTGATTCATAGTTTACGATAAAGACTTGATGCATTCCTGTTTGATAAAAGAAGGTCCATGTATCACGTACTTTATCTGTGAGTACCATCGCCTTTTTATCCGTAAACTTCTCCCATTCACGTTGCCAGTTGATTTTTAATGATGAAGGGCATACAACAAGACAAGGAAAAGCGTCTGCGAGGTTAATTGTTGCTATACTCTGCAATGTCTTACCGAGTCCCGGTTCATCACAATTCATAAACCGTTTTAGTTCTAGTCCTCGAGCAATGCCTTTAAGCTGATAAGGATAAGGCTGGATTTTCAAATTGTGCGGAACGGTTAAATTCGGCAATTCCGGAATATCATAAGCGATATCCTCCTCCTTTTTTTCTGTACCATTTACCCAATTGATATTCTCAAATTGTCGTATTTGATAAATCATTCTTTCAAGGTCAACTCTACTCCGAGCTGGAACTATCCAAACTTTTTTTGCACCGTCAAAACGTCTTCCTGGAATTTGTCGGACCCTATCTACAATGGAAGTTCTATACTTGAATGATAATTCAAAATTATCTCCTTTTAATTCGATATTCATGATTTAGAGTATTTTATAGGGGGATAATCTCCCCCTATGGTGATTGTAAGTTATGCGGTCGCGTCAAGAGGTGCAGGAGCATCTATCTGTTTTTTTCGCCCTCTCTTCTTCGGCTTTTCTTCTTCCATTACGATAGCTTCTTCCGGTTCATCGGTTTCGAAATCGAGACGTTCTTGTCTGATTCCCCATTTCTCTTCAAACAGGTAACTTTCTACTTCAGCATCGCATGCAGCAGCATCAATACTCAATTCTTCATAGTAAGGGTAATCTGCATCAAGGAGAGGAACGAAGATTTTCAAGTCAACGACTTTGCCGGACTGAAGAAGTTTGGATCCTATGATAGTTATTCCGGAAACCCCATCGACACTGTCGTTCGCATAACCTGTAATAATATAGTTTTCTAAGGTTTCTGCATAGCCAGGAGAAGTAAAACTATCCTTATCGATTTTAGATGCTTCCGGCTGCTCACACAATACGACAAGATGCAATTTAAGACGGCTAAACGCTTCTCTTAAATCACTGTGAATAATCTGATCACAGCTCTTGTTTATTACATTTGTGTAGTTTGATTCAGAAAAACGCTCATTGTACACTACATTCAGCCGATCTTTCTTAACGACTGCCTTTTTGATCTCATTTTTTACTTGTTCCATAATCTTCTTTAGTTGATAAAGTGATAATACTAAACGTTGATACAACTCCCATGACGGCGGCCGTAGTTATTTCTCTTGATGTTGCATCTTCTCTTTGAGAGAAAGATAATGCTGTAAACAGGCCGATAACGGCCAGTCCGATTGTGATTTTTTTCAGGGTTCTCATAATTATTACTTTTTATTGTTATACATACTGGCCATTTTCATTTCCTCTTTTGCTTTACTTATCACAGTTACGCACCATGATAATTGATGTGTTGCCGTCCGGTTACAACGTTCGCACCAATCAACGAGGTATCGTTCCTCCCGACATAAAGAACTGATTAGGGCATTTATCGCTGTTGCTGTCGCTTTCGCATTTTTAGCTGTATCAACGAGCGTTTGCATAACCTCGGACTTCATTGTCTCATTAAGCCAATATTTCGAGTCTGCAAGCAGTTTGCCGGAGCGGGCAACATATACAGCTAAGTCATTGCCACGTTGTACAGCCTCTGCCGCATCTTCACTCATAGTAATATTGAGAAATGAATCTATATTGGTTAATTCAGCCAATATCTGTTCTTTTGATGTAATAAGTAAATTCATATTATTTTTATGATAAAATATAATCAGACCATCAATTGCCACCATTTGAAAGCAAGGTCCTCGTATTTCTCTTTTCCTCTGATATATGAAGGATGGCTACGATCGGTGATAAAATGCTTGAATATTTTGCAATTCTTTTTTGAGATTGCATAAATGAAATCCTGTTCACTTCCTGCAATATCCATATACCAGGCACGGGAACGATCCCAATCGAAAAAATCAATAGCTTCATCGAACTGTGCTTGGGATTCCGCAAAAGTCGTTTTTAAATCACCTCCAAAGTTGAAAGTAGATAGCCACCAGTCCCACTTACACCGCGTATCAAGGTGATAAGCAAAGTTCCCGTAATAGAACTCCTGCTGCCTATTAACCATAAACCTTTGTGTGTCAGACTGTGCCAATACAACAGCTAAAAACTGGTCTTTCTCCGCTTCCTTTCGGAGAGCTCTACGCATCTCAAGGCCTAATTCAAACTCTTCTTGTGTATATACATAATCATCTACCATCAGCTTGTCATACCGAACACGGTCATTCTCTGTGATAAGAGCATCTACAAGCGTACCGAATTTGAAAGCTTTCTCTTTATCCCCGTATTGAGCACGGGGATAAAGATAGTTTTTGAGTTCTGTCAGATCTGAATTGCTGACCTCTGTACGTGAGTAATATGAATCAGGATTTGACATAATTATTTAGCTTTTACATCTGCTTCATAACGGATGAATTGTGATTCAATATGTGTCTGATCTTTACTGTTTGCTTTCTTCTCACAGTATACAGTCATCTTTTTAAAAATCTTCTCTAACTCATCAAAAGGAAGAGTCTGCCCCTCGCCTATCCACCACATCTGAAATATTTCCAGGTATCCTTGCTGATGAAGAACAACAATCTTTTCTTTTACCTTAGCGTTTGTCGGTGGAGGTGCAACAGATGCAGCAGCACCAGCAAAAAGATTACCGATTGAGCTTTGTTGAGTTTTCATTGCAACCTCCTGCCTATCTGCTTCTTCCTTTCTCTTTAACTCTTGTAATTGTTTGGCTGCCTCTTCTGCTTCTCGTTGTTTGCGCAATTCTTCTGCTTTTGCGGCTTCTTCTGCATTTGCCAAGCGAAGCTGTTCCAGTTCAGCCAACTCTTTACGCTTAGACGGAATACGGTCGATAAGATCTTGTTTAACACTTGAAATTTTAGCCTTATACTGTTGAGCGTATTGCTCATATTTACCCAGCAATGTATTTTTGCGAATCTCTGCTTTTATCTCCTTATTGATATAATAGGTAGCATATTCAGCAGTGAATTTATCAAAATGAGCTTTCGGGTAATCAGTTTGGAAAACAGTTATACCGATTACTTCTCTATCAAAGTTTACATAAGTCAATCCCGAAAAAATATTCTGCAGCTCGGTTACCTTAGAAGATAGATATGAACTGAAATAAGAAAGAAGTCCATTTTCTATTGCTTGTTGATAGCTTACCTTTTCATTATTGATTAATACTCTTTGCTCGGCTTCTTTCTTTCTCTTCTGCTCTTCTTCATATTTGAACTTAGCATACTCATTGCGCTTTGCTACAAGCTTTCCGGGGATTGTAGAAGAATCCTTAGGATCAATTTCTTTTTCTTGTGAAGTAAAGAAAGAACGAACTTTGTCGAATATCTGCGTGATGGGCTTGCGACGTTCGTCCATATTCTTGAGAGTAGTATTTACTTTTTTCAAGAAGTCAGCTGCAGCCTGATCTATCGTTTCATTCATACCTTCTCCCTCGATTGTATCAAGGAGAGCCTGTCCTGCTTCATTACATTTTTTTACGGATAGAGTATTCCTTCCCATAATTTCGGGAAAAGATGAAAAAATGTTTTTTACTTCGTCTATTTTGATTAATTCTGTTGCCATAATCGTTTTCTTAAATTGGTTAGTAATAGCTAGAAGCCTCCGTCTGCATCATCGTCAGATACTGCCACTTGAACGGGCTCCGGAGCGTCTAATTGTTTTTCTTCCCCAAAAGGTATTTTGGTATCATCTGCAGAGGCTGTAGATTGAACAGGCTCATTAACCTTTTCTTCATCGACAATGCCATAATCGATAACTTCTTCATCTTCCTGCTCTGTCGCCATCATAGTATACTTTCCGGTACGCACCTTGGGGTAAGCATCAAAAGCGTGCTTTATCATCTTGTTCTCAAGGAATCCCGGATCAACACCACCACTATTCGAATAATACAGTTCATTAGCTTTGCCTTCTACTCGTTGTCCATCTTTGTTGTAGTATGAGTTGTTTTTTGCTGAAAACTTAGCCAGGCGTTGGATATCACCTTCAAGTAACCATTGATAGTCTTCAGATCCGTCACAACGAACTATACGAATGAATGCCCCTATTACATTAGAAGACTTACGAGGTATAGCGGCTGAATAAGTAATCTTCTTTACACCATTATCCAGACTGATAGAGAATATATCTCCTTCGTAAACTATAACCGGATTATCCGCATATCGAATCTGCCCAGCACGCATGCGCATGGTCAGTTCTCCATAACCAGTAACAGAGACACTAGCTCTTTTTTCATATCTATCAAATCCTCGTTCATCTTTTTGGCCCGTTTTTACCTTTCGTGGAATGAGATAACAATGAGGATGTGATGTATTATCAAGTGATAGCCCATTTACAGCCATATCGAGGAAGCAACCAAACAGTGACATCTTACTACATTCAGCCAGCGAAGGATTCTCACGAAGAACCTTCTGGAAATTAAATACTTCCTTGTGGTAAATCTGTTCCCCCATTTGAGAACCCCAAATAGCATTGTACATTTGAATAAATTTCGTCTGTACATTTTCATTTTCGACAATTTTCGTTGCTGGAAGTGCGTTAAGCTCCTCCACTTTAATTTCAATAATGTTACTCATAATTGTTTAAATATTAGTTATTTATTAGTCTCCTTGGTATACTCCACGGCTGTATTCTTCCATTAAGAGTATGTCTTCAGCTGTAGGTTCTTTTCTGATATCTGTTTTTGATGAACTACATTTGATGGGAGAAGGACTGTAATTTTTAATAGCGCTTTCTCTTTCATCCAACTGCTTTCCTATCTTATCCTGTAATTCCTTTAATAAAGAAGATCCTTGTTTAACTTGTGTCATACAGCTGTCTGCATTAATTGTTTGATGATATTGTCCGGAACTTTATTATGCAAATCCATCATTGCGCTAGCTGTTTCCAGTTCTGACCGCTTCACATAATATTTTCCTCTTTCCTTATTATTTGCCGGATAAAACTTAATCCAGGCTTTTTCGCGCCATTCTGTAATCAGGCGTTTTCCGTATATATCTTCCGCTTGTGATATAGTTACTACTTCGGGAAGTAGCCCTAACATCGTCAACGTTTGAACAGTTCCGATCTTAATACATCGTGCGACCATCATTTCGAAGCAATTTTCCATAATCTCTAATTAGGCTGTTTCTTTGTTTTACTTTTGAATGGTGTTGAGCTTTTAATTACTGAAACACATCTGCATCTCTATGCTATGCTGCCTGATTAATATTGATTAGAGTTCATATACTTCTTCAATCCTATTTCTTCGTATTCTTGCCCGCCGACTCCGGTTAAGGTCGTTGTTGCAGTCAAATGCAATTTGAAAGGCAATAATTCCAAGAAATGAAAGAGCGATTAATGATTTCTGCAATTGCTTGAAGTCTATATTTAGAGCAAAGACTCTATTTATCCACCAAGCACCAAGTTCGTTCAATTTGTTGGTCCCCGTCTTTTTGTAGGCCTTATCTAACAGGACATTTACCGTTCCGTAGGCAGTACCTAATCTGTCTGCGATCTCCTTCTTTGCCAAGCCACAAGCAGCCAGTCCCGCTATTTGATTTTCCCGCTTGGTTAGGGCAGAATCAGCTTGCAGTTCCATGATGCAAAGTTTCCAATTCGGCTGCCGCCCTAGAGACTCCTTTGGTAGCTTCCAAAGATTCATTGGCCATTCGTACAGCGATATTCAATACTTTTGTTTTGAAGGTTGAGCGAGCGGAAACAGGCTTGTTGTTGAGGATATTGTGCACTGTACCCTGTGAACAACCGGCTTCCTTCGCAATCTGCTTTTCGTATCCGTAAGGCAGATTTGCTTTAATTGTTTCTAATTGATTTTCCATATACATTATTATATTATAGTAATTAGTTCCCTGGAAGGCGACCAAGCCTGCCAAGGACAACGTATCGCTGTTGCGCGGATGATTAAAGATTCATTCTATCTCGTAACCTCTTTCAGATTCTCCATTACCGGAAGGCGCATTCTCAAAGGGTTTGCATCGAAAACTAAACCAGCATGCTTTATTATTTTAATCTTTGACTTGCTCGCGAGTTGCTGATTTATATTTCAATTGCCTACGTGCTACCTCAATCTCTTCACGTGTCACGGTAATACTCTTGCAGGTAGAGTTAATAAACTGCTTGCGTGCTTGGTAGATGCTTGTATTCATTTTATAGAAAGTATCGCAATCCTTACATTCTATCTTAGAACGCATTATATTCAACTGTTTGCGAGAAACATGAGAAGCATTTTTCATACTCTCATAGAATGAACGGTTGAACTCTGAACGAAATTTAGTATCAGCAAACAGAGACACAAATAATTCATGTACGGCATTAGCTTCGATTAAGTAATTATACCGAAAAGCATAATCTTCGTTTTTAAAGAAAGCATTTTCTTTTGCCTTATCAAGAGCTGCTTGGCACTCAAAACCGATACCAGTAGTATTGTTTTCGCCTAATCTCGCACCGCATATAGCACATCTATCGTTCATAATCGTATATGTTATTAATTAAACGAACCTCAACAGGGGGCAACTCTGTTTAACTCACGGATTCCCGCCGTGCCTATCTCTTGGTTCGTTATTATATTTTTATGTATTAAAATGTGCATGACGCCGGTTGAAGCCGATCTATTAAGACAGGGCAGGCACCCCCACATTCCTCATGCACATCCAATTAGTATTCCTTTCTTATTCTGTTATGAATAATATATAACTCCCTTATTATCTGCAACAGCTTTCAGAATGCCCATATATGCACAATAACTATTGTACCAGTCTGGAATAGCCAGTTTTGCTTTTTCTTTGAAATCAGAAAAGTCTTTATATAACTTCTCTGCAATAGAATAATCAAACGAGCCTTCGTTATCTGCGAAATTTATAAACTCAACAAAAGGTTTTCCAACCCATTTATTTATATTACCCCAAATAGCACTAGGCATTACACCATGCACCATTAAACATACTTGTTCGCGAAAACGATTGTAAGTACCGTAAGACATACTGAAATCTGGACTATCTAAATATTCAGTATTATATACTCCCTCTTCAAACTTAGTCAAGTGATGTATAGGCAAGAAATTCATACTAAAAATGCGTCTTACACCTTCATACTTTTTTTCAATTTCCTCGGTATATTCTTTACCGAGGTATTTTTTTACTTTTAAAGCTGATATATCTACTCCCATAATTTTACTCCTTTTTTATTCTTATTTTTTGATGGTTAGAAATTAGCTTTAAGTTTTAGCATCCGGAGAACTTCCTCGAGTTCACTATCGGTATAATTCCTAGCAATCTCAATACTTACACAATTATAGTCAGCAGCAATTTGGATAGCTCGCTCTTTACTGACTTTGTAGATTTTCTGTTTCATATTCCTTTTTGATTTAGATTAAATAATCTATTTTGTTAACTTTATTACCTTTTATTTTGGCGTTGCCAATGTTTTGCGCTAACTTTATAGTGCAAATGTAATCAAAAACATTACACTGTAATTGAAAACAAGACAAAATGTGTAATCCATTAAGATAATTTAATAATATTCGTATGCAT
>OGLW01000547.1_pt1 | contig 17604 bp, 16 predicted proteins | sample 1572961 | NCBI WGS metagenome assembly OGLW01 (sample SAMEA2581880, study PRJEB24529) | metagenome | biome: Human gut stool | place: China | collected 2011
ATAACTTATCGAAGATTCTTGGCGAGTCGTTGCGTGAGGGAAAAGAAGTGCATATCGAGGGGATCGGTTATTTTTATCCCACTTTGGAGGCTACGGGGAAAGTGACTCGCAGCACTCCGCATAAGACTAATAAGGTGGCTTTCAAAACTGTCAGATTTCGCCCTGACAGTAATCTGAAAGGACATTTTGTGGGTGTTCGCGCCAGTCAGTCCAAGTATGTCCGTCATTCGGAGAAGGTGTCAGAGGTGGAGATTGATATGCTGTTGAAAGAATATTTTGTCGAACATCAGATGATGACCCGCCGTGATTTTCAGGAAGTGTGTGGTTTGGCACGTACTACGGCCAAAACGCATTTGGTACGTTTGCGTGGAGAAGGAAAACTGGTGAATATCGGTTTGCGCAATCAGCCGATGTATGTACCTGCTCCCGGTTATTATGGCGTATCCAGAGATGCGGCACATCCTTCACGGTAATGACTGTGAAGGATGTGAAGAAGCATATTTCTTTGAGTAATCACACGAAACGGTTGATAGCTTGAGACTTATCCTCATGTGAAGAGAATGAAAGAAAAGAAGCGGATCTTATTTCGCTATGTATTTTTTCATTCCTTCCGTGTAGAAAGTATTGAACTCTCCGTTTTCTCCGCTATAAATAAAGTAGGCGTCAATCTCCGGGTTCGCTTTGCAGAAGGCTTCCGCTTCTTCCAGTCCCATCACCATGAAGGCGGTAGCCAGGGCGTCGGCAGTCATACAGTCTTTAGCGATTACGGTGGAAGACAAGATGCTGTGCTGTACCGGATAACCCGTTCTCGGGTCGATGGTATGAGCATATTTCTTTCCGTCTTTGTAATAATAGTTGCGGTAATTTCCTGAAGTTGCCAAGCCTAAATCCGAAATTTCAAGTATTGTTTGTAAGTCTTGGTTTACGGCCAGTGAATCGTCGACGGGCTTATTGATTCCGATGCGCCATAAGCCTTTGGAGGGGTTTTTGCCTTTCACAACCACCTCACCGCCTATATCTACCATATAGTTTTTTATGCCTTTACGGTCGAGCAGTTGCGCAACTACGTCTACCGAATACCCTTTGGCAACGGCACTACAACTTAGCATGGTACGGGAATCCTGCTTAATGACTTTGCCGTTGTCCATTTTCACCTTTTCATATCCGGTGATTTGCAACAGGCTATCTATCATGATTGAATCAGGAAAAGTGCCTTTTTTGAAACCGAATCCCCAAGCATTGGCAAGGGGGGCTACTGTGATGTCGAAAGCACCGTTTGTCTCGCGGGAAATTTCCATCGAACGGTTGAAACATTTCTGAAAGAAACTATCGGTAACTAATTCCTCGTTGCGGTTGACGCGACTGATAACTGAACTGTCGTTAAATGGAGACAGAGATTGATCGAAGCGTTTCAGTTCAGCTTCTATTTCCGGTTTTAAATCGCCGTCATATTGGTAAGTAATCTTGTATACCGTCCCAAATACCAAACCTTTGACACTGTAATAGCCAGCTTGTTGATTATGCCTGACTAATATCCAGATGGTTGCCAAAATCAGGAAAGCCAGCCAAAGGAAACTTTTCTTTGTTTTCATAAGCTCTTCTTTTTGATGAGAAAACTCATTTTATTGGAGAAATAAATGTTCAATTAATATCTTTAATCCGATGATGACCAGAATGATACCTCCCCATAACTCTGCTTTCAGTTTTCGGGCGATGCCACAGCCGCATTGGATACCAAAAATCAGACCGATGAGTGACATGACAAATGAAACCAATCCGATGATGCCGATGGGAGGGAGGATTTCGGTATAGTCCTGAACTCCCAGAAAGGCAAAGGAAATACCAATTGCCAACGCATCGATACTTGTTGCTATTGCCATCGTCAATACCACTTTGGGGTTTGCCGGGTTGAATAGTTTGCAACATTCTTCTTCTTTGAAAGATTCCCAAATCATTCGTCCACCTAAAAAGGCAAGAATTGCAAAAGCAATCCAATGGTCTACGTTTTCTATGAGATGGCTGAATGTTTTTGCACACATCCATCCGATAAATGGCATGATTGCTTGAAAAAAGCCGAAAGCAAAAGCCATGACTAGCATGGGTTTCCATCGAGTACGCTTCAAAATGATACCGCTTGCAATTGAGACAGCGAAACAATCCATCGCCAAACCTATTGCAAGCAGCCAAATCTCTAGTCCTGTCATTGTATTCTAAAGAGGCAATTTATAAATAAGGGAATAAGTGATTCCCATGTTGTTTGATTTAAACTTTCCGTAGCCGGGCACGTACCATGGTTCTCCGTATTCACCGGTAGATGCTTTTATCTTGTATTTCATGCGTACGGACCACCCCATGTTAAAGTTTTTGTAGATACGTACTTTAACGCCTAAAACAATTTCCAGCCATTGCACGGAGCCTTTCATTCCCAAGTGGCTGAAAGGTACGCTTCCGCCCCAGTAACCATCTCCTAAACTGGGGTTACCTACTGCATCTCCCCAGATGGGATCGTCCGCCGGCATTGTGGAAACGTCATATTTAAATGAACTGAATGCATAGCGAAGTCCTGCATATAAGTAGCTGTTCTTCTCTTTTTTCTTTGCCATGGTGTTGTAATCCACACCGATTCGGAAGAATGGAGCCATTTTGCTTTTATAGTGTATACCTGTTTCATTCCAGGTGTCTGTTCCTCCCATGCCAAACTCAAAGGTAGGGATGAATTTGTTTTTAAGATTGACGGCCACACTGACTTCAGAACTCATAAAGTCGCCTCCCAGAAGCTTGCTTCCGATGCCGTATAAATCCACACCGATATACGTACCATTGTAAAGTGGAATGGTATCTATCTCGGCAACCTCTTTCTTTTTCTGATCTCTTTTGGGTGTTTGCGTAGGCCGCTGTTGTTGGGCCAGCAACGGAAGTCCAATGCAAAAGAGCAGGAGCAGACTAATTAGTCGTTTCATCAGGTGTGCGTTCTGGCCGATAATTATAGAATATCTGCAAGTTCTGGATTTCATTTGTATTGGCTTCTTTATTTTGTATATGAAGAGAATCTATTTGGTCCGGTTGTCCATTGCCATACGGAGGAGGAAGGCCGGGTCTTCCGGGTTTGCCAAATTTGGCACTGATGATGTTTTGTTTCATCATATATCCACATTCCATGGATTGGAAATAAGGCGTATTCTGTTGTACAATGTATAATGTGTCAACATCATCTTTTTTACGCTTTGGATCATATCTGAATATGAATACAGTAGAGTCGCTTGTATATCGTAGTGGAAGCATTAACGTATGCACATTCTTTTCATTGTTCAGAATGATAGAGTCGGTGCCTAATGCTGTGATTGTCAACGAATCGAGCGTGTCTTTTAGTGCAATATTAGGGTTGTCCGGATCGATGGTATATATCGTGCAATACATCATCGGACGTCCTGCTAATGAGCAATCGTTCTCGTCCGAGCACGAGGTATGAATGCTGACAGCACCGCCAACGATTATCAATAGGAGAAAGATACGAATTAAATTCTTCATAGTCAGCTTATTGAATGTGAATCAAATTTTCTTTTCTATCTGATAGTTATTCCGTTCCGGTGCATTGCGGGAGATTAATTCGCCAAGGAATCCGGCTAAGAATAATTGTGTACCTATAATCATTGCCGTCAGTGACAAATAAAAATAGGGAGAGTCGGTCACCAGTCGATAGGGGAGACCGTTGGACATAGCATATAGTTTACTGGCACCTACAATGATGACAGAAATCATTCCGACGAGAAACATCAATGATCCCAGCAGTCCGAAGAAATGCATCGGTTTGATACCGAATCGGGAAAGAAACCAAAGAGAAAGTAAATCCAGATATCCGTTCACGAAACGGTTTAGTCCGAATTTCGTCGTGCCGTATTTACGTGCCTGGTGGTGTACCACCTTTTCACCGATTTTCTTGAATCCGGCGTTCTTTGCCAGGTAAGGGATATAACGGTGCATTTCGCCATAGACTTCGATATGCTTTACAACGTCTTTTCGATACGCTTTCAGACCACAGTTGAAATCGTGCAGGTTTTTGATGCCCGACACTTTGCGGGCGGTCGCATTAAACAACTTGGTCGGCAGGGTCTTCGAAATAGGGTCATATCTCTTTTGTTTCCAGCCGGAAACCAAGTCGTAACCGTCCTCGGTAATCATCCGATAGAGTTCGGGAATTTCATCCGGGCTATCTTGTAGGTCAGCATCCATCGTTATGACTACGTCTCCTTCCGCTTCTGCGAATCCACAGTAGAGCGCGGGTGATTTACCGTAGTTACGGCGGAATTTGATACCTTTTACATGTTCCGATTGAGCTTTCAGCTTTTCGATTACTTCCCATGAATGGTCGGTACTTCCGTCATTAACGAAAATCACTTCGAATGAGAATCCGTTGGCTTGCATTACCCGTTCTATCCAAGCATAGAGTTCGGGTAGTGACTCTTCTTCATTGAATAATGGGACTACAACTGATATATCCATTGTACGAATTATGATTTATGATTTATAAATTATGATTGAACGGGTCCGTCATTTTCCGGTTTGGCCTTTTTCATTACCATCAATGCGGTAGGGATGGCCAGGATACTTCCCCAGAATACATCCCATGACAATAACTGCATGGTGATATTGATAGAAGTAAGTGAACGGGCGGTATCTATCGTTTCTTTTATAACTTCTTTGTTTTCTATCAAAGCCGGAGTGTTGGCCATCAACTCGTCCCATAGCTGGATATAAGAGTTGACGATAAAACCGTGATCGATGAACTGGAAATAGGCGTAGTGGGCCACGGCTACCAATAGGGAAGCAAACATATACATAAATATAGTGAAGAGCATGGCATGCGAAAATTGGATACTCCCCCCGCAAATCTTATCCCGATACATTTTCGCGTAGTGATATCCGATGAAAGGTACGGATAATGTCAGGATTACAAATAAAAGCGAAAGGAAAGGTATGTGGAATCCCAGCGGAAATAATATGAACTTCAATATCCAGTAGATTCCCATGTACGTGCCAAAATGCATGGCATATTTTTGTAAATAGCTTCTGTTCTCTGTCATCTTCATTTATAAATTGCGCACAAAGGTACAAATAATATCGGTTGGTAGGGGAAATCTGGTTGTTAAAGTTAATAAAGCAGGGGAAGTTGCTGCACGAATATTTTTTTGCGATTTTAATTGCTTGAAACGTAGCTTGTTAGTATTTTATTCGTAAAAAAGTTATCTGCAGCTATTGCAGAATACATAAAAATGTCTACCTTTGCAACCGCAAAACGGGTAAGTCCTATACGGCCAGCTCCCTTCGAATCCTCCAGGGCTTGATCGCAGCAAAGGTAGTTGGTTGTAGCGGCGCGATATAGTAAGCTTACCCACCCGCCTCTTTAGCTCAGTTGGCCAGAGCACGTGATTTGTAATCTCGGGGTCGTTGGTTCGAATCCGACAAGAGGCTCAAAAAGAAAAAAGCATTCAGGTAGTTTACTTGAATGCTTTTTTTATAATCTAGCATAGAGATTTACTTGATTCTCTTGTATCCATATACAGCCAAGTCGCCGAGTTCTTCTTCGATACGGAGCAGTTGGTTATATTTAGCCATACGATCCGAACGGCTCAACGAACCTGTCTTGATTTGTCCGCTGTTGGTAGCTACTGCGATATCAGCGATAGTAGCGTCTTCTGTTTCACCCGAACGGTGAGAGGTAACAGTGGTGTATCCATGGCGGTGAGCCATTTCGATAGCGTTCAATGTTTCTGTCAACGAACCGATTTGGTTTACTTTAATCAGGATAGAGTTGGCACAACCTTTTTCGATACCCATGGCAAGGAAGTCTACGTTAGTCACGAACAAGTCGTCACCTACCAACTGGCAGCGGTTGCCGATACGTTCTGTCAATTTCTTCCAACCTTCCCAGTCGTTTTCGCTCATACCGTCTTCGATGGAGTCGATAGGGAACTTGTTAATCAGTTCTTCCAGATAGTTGATTTGTTCTTCAGCGGTACGTTTCTTGCCTTTTTCGCCTTCAAACTTGGTATAATCATAAATACCATCGTGGTAGAATTCAGAAGAAGCGCAGTCCATACCGATCATCACATCTTTACCCGGTTCGTAGCCTGCGGCTTTGATAGCGGCAAGGATCGAGTTCAGGGCATCTTCTGTACCTTCGAGGTTCGGAGCGAAACCTCCTTCATCACCTACGGCAGTACTTAAACCACGGTCTTTCAATACCTTCTTCAAGGCATGGAATACTTCAGCACCCATCCGCAGACCTTCTCTGAAAGAAGGAGCACCGACAGGGCGAATCATAAATTCCTGAAATGCGATAGGAGCATCGCTATGTGAACCACCGTTGATGATGTTCATCATCGGTACAGGCATTACATAGGTATTTGTTCCACCGATGTAACGGTATAGAGGAAGATCCAGATAGTTGGCGGCAGCTTTGGCTACGGCAAGAGATACACCGAGAATAGCGTTGGCACCTAAATTGGATTTAGTCTTAGTGCCGTCTAATGCCAGCATTGCGTAGTCGATACCTCTCTGATTGAGCGAAGACATACCAACCAGTTTCGGAGCGATGATTTTATTTACATTGTCAACCGCTTTTTGTACTCCTTTTCCACCATAGCGTTTTTTATCACCATCGCGAAGCTCCAATGCTTCATGTTCACCTGTGGAAGCACCGGACGGTACAGATGCACGTCCTGTGATGCCGGATTCCAATACTACGTCAACTTCTACTGTGGGATTACCTCTTGAATCGAGAATTTCTCGAGCTACAATTTTTTCAATTTTCATCGTTTCTATTGTTTTTGAATAAAATTTCTGCAAAAGTACGGACTTGACAGGGAGTGAGAAATCACTATAAATAGGTATTCTTTTTGAGCCTATTCCCTATATGTCGTTAGTCCGACCTTATATTATAACAACGGGACGATGTTTTTTGTTTGAGTGTGGCGGGGTGAATTTGCAGGATTTTAATCTTCGATAATAACCCCTAACAGTGGAAGCAAATCCATAGCCTGCAAGGAGGTGATGACAGCCCCTTTCAGATCACTGATGTTGAGCGTGATTCCGCTGATGCGGGAAGTGCGCAAATCTATTCCGCGGAGCGAAGCATGTGAGAAATCGGCTTCTACAAGGTCGCAACCGTCAAAAGCGACAGATGAAAAACGGCAGTCGTTCAGAGTTCCGTTGCGGAGCTGGCTGTGTGCAAAACGTACCTGATTCATTTTACTCATGGCGAGGTTGATGTAACCGGCATTGCAGTCGTGCAGCAAGACGTGATTCATCGTTGTTTCAGATAAATTGGTACCCAATAGTTTGCAGGAAATGAATTCTACCCGGTAAAGCGAACTTTCAGCAAAAGAGATGTTGGATAAATCACAGTTCTCGAACCTGACATCGGTCAGTTGGGAAGAACGGAATTTACATTCGCTGAATGTCTGATTTTGGAAAGTACAATTCTTGAAACTTTTATAAGATTTGTCGATACCTTCTTCTTTTCCTTTACAGAATAAAAGATGAGAGACGGTTTCTTCTCTGTCGAGCCATTCCTGTAGGGTAGTAGTACTGACTTCCTGCTCTTCCATCATGGGAGGAACAACGCGGACGGGTTTGATTGGGCTTCTTTTCATCATGCCTTTCCCACATATCCGCCGGCTACCACAGCGGCCAATCCTATACCTATACTTATTAATGTATATAGAATAAATACTCCGTAAAATTCTCCTTTCAGTAGACCTACGCCGTCACTGGAGAAAGTAGAGAACGTAGTAAATCCTCCGCATAAACCGGTCGTCAGAAATAGGCGCACCTCGAACGGAAGGTGAAACCGTTCTGAAAGGGCATAAAATAGGCCGATAAGAAAACTACCGAGGAGATTGACGGTGAAAGTGGCCCATGGAAAATGGTAGGGGACGATTCGTTCGTGCATTAACAACTGAATGAAATAACGCAATGCACTACCCGTGCCTCCGCCGATAAAGATATAGATAACTTCTTTGCTCATTTGATTGAAAGATTGATATTATTTAGGCGACTTCAAAATCCTTTTCGAGTTGCTCGAAACCTCCGGGATAAATTAAGGCGTTGTGCCATATGAATAATAAAATGTTTATTGTGATTGAGATAATAATTTGCAAATATAGGAAGATTATGCAATATTCATATTTAATCCTTTTAATTTATTCACCATAGACACTATATTTTTTCTAGTCTCAAAATATGTTATCTGCTTTATTCTTAAATACTTATTCTGTTTTTTGTTCTGTATCCCTCTATATTTTCTTTATAAAGAAAAACACCTCTTGTGTTTCCGGTCTATCTTTGCCATACGATTATTAACTAACTCATTTATATCATGAAGAACATGAAAATAGGAACTGTAATAGGGCTCTGTCTGTTGCTCTTTTTTTTCTTCGGCACATCAGCCAAAGCCGAAAGTATCACTTCTCCTGACGGACAATTAAAACTTAATTTCTCTGTCAATGCGCAAGGAGAACCGGTGTACGAACTCTCTTATAAAGGAAAAGAAGTAATTAAACCTTCGAAACTGGGATTGGAATTAAAGAATGATCCGGGACTGATGAACGGATTCACGCTGATCGATACGAAAACTGCTACTTTTGACGAAACATGGCAACCTGTGTGGGGAGAGGTGAAATCCATCCGCAACCATTATAATGAAATGGCTGTCACCTTGAATCAAAAAGCACAAGGTCGTAATCTGATTATTTGTTTTCGTCTTTATAACGATGGTTTGGGATTCCGTTATGAATTTCCACAGCAGAAAAATCTGAATTACTTCGTTATCAAAGAAGAACATTCTCAATTCGCTATGGCTGGCGATCATACAGCCTTCTGGATTCCCGGCGATTATGATACGCAGGAATATGACTATACCGAATCCAAACTTTCAGAAATTCGCGGATTATTGCAAGGGGCAATTACTCCAAATGCTTCTCAAACACCTTTCTCTCCGACAGGTGTACAAACTTCCCTGCAAATGAAAACGGCCGACGGATTGTATATCAATCTGCATGAAGCCGCTTTGATCGACTACTCTTGTATGCATCTGAATCTGGACGATCAGAACCTGGTTTTTGAATCATGGCTGACTCCTGATGCGAAAGGAGATAAGGGGTATATGCAGACTCCCTGTCGTTCACCTTGGCGTACGGTGATTGTAAGTGATGATGCCCGTGATATTCTGGCTTCCAAATTGACTTTGAACCTGAATGAGCCTTGTATTTATGAAGATGTTTCCTGGATTAAGCCGGTGAAATATATCGGAGTGTGGTGGGAAATGATCACCGGAAAAGGTTCCTGGTCGTATACGGATGATGTTTATTCGGTGAAACTTGGACAGACGGATTATTCCAAAACAAAGCCAAACGAACGCCATTCAGCCAACAATGATAAAGTGAAACGTTATATCGATTTTGCTTCCGAACATGGATTCGACCAAGTATTGGTGGAAGGCTGGAATGAAGGTTGGGAAGACTGGTTTGGAAATTCGAAGGATTATGTCTTTGATTTCGTCACTCCGTATCCTGATTTTGACGTGAAAATGCTCAATGCGTATGCAAAGGAAAAAGGGGTGAAGCTGATGATGCATCACGAGACCTCTGCTTCTGTACGTAACTACGAACGTCATCTTGATAAAGCATATCAGTTTATGATAGATAACGGGTATAATGCTGTGAAGAGTGGATATGTAGGTAACATTATTCCTCGTGGAGAACATCATTACGGACAGTGGATGAATAACCATTATTTATATGCGGTAGAAAAAGCTGCCGAATATAAGATATGTGTAAATGCCCACGAAGCAACCCGTCCCACAGGATTATGTCGTACCTACCCGAATCTGATTGGTAACGAATCGGCCCGTGGCACGGAATATGAAGCTTTTGCAGGCAACAAACCGTTCCATACCACTTTGCTTCCTTTCACCCGTCAGATTGGTGGACCGATGGATTATACGCCGGGTATTTTTGATACCAAACTATCTTTCTTGTCGGGCGATCACAGCTTTGTACGTACTACTTTGGCTAAACAATTAGCGCTTTATGTAACGATGTACAGCCCTTTGCAAATGGCAGCCGACTTTCCGGAAAGTTACGAACGCCACATGGATGCGTTTCAATTTATCAAAGAGGTAGCTGTTGATTGGGATGACAGCAAGTATCTGGAAGCAGAACCGGGAGATTATATCACGGTTGCCCGTAAAGCAAAAGGTACTGATAACTGGTTTGTAGGCGGCATCACCGACGAAAATCCCCGTACCTCTGCTTTTACGCTTGATTTTCTTGAACCGGGAAAACAATATGTAGCCACTCTTTATGCTGACGGAAAAGATGCTGACTTTGAAAAGAATCCGACCTCTTATCAGATAAAAAAAGGATTGGTGACAAACAAGAATAAGATGTCTGTGAAGCTGGCACGCAGTGGAGGGTTTGCAGTAAGTCTGATAGAAGCAACTCCTGCCGACTTGAAAACAATCAGGAAATGGAAATAAGATTCAGGTAAAAAGATTGTTTACGGATTCCTCGTTTTTTAATAAATATTAGTTGTGCTTCGCAAAGAAAACTAAAACTTTGCGGAGTACTTTTTTTATAGGACGGATTCTTTTTTGTACTTTTGCGCCATCTTTTTTAAAACATCATCAATAAAGAGAACAACATGGGAGGTTTTTTCGGAACAGTCTCGAAAACTAGTTGCGTGACTGATTTATTCTATGGCACAGATTATAACTCACATCTGGGTACCAAGCGAGGAGGACTCGCAACATACAGTGAGGAAAAAGGGTTTATCCGCTCCATTCACAATTTGGAAAGTACTTATTTCCGAACCAAATTTGAAGGAGAACTAGACAAATTTAAAGGAAACGCCGGCATCGGCATCATTAGCGACACAGACGCACAGCCTATCATCATCAATTCTCATCTCGGGCGTTTCGCCATTGTCACAGTCGCTAAAATAGCCAATATCCAGGAATTGGAAGAAGAACTTCTCAATCAAAACATGCACTTCGCCGAACTTAGTTCGAGCAACACCAACCAGACGGAACTTATCGCATTACTTATTATACAAGGTAGAACCTTTGTTGAAGGTATCGAAAATGTGTTTAATCACATTAAAGGTTCTTGCTCTATGCTGCTCCTGACGGAAGATGGTAGCATCATCGCTGCCCGTGACCGATGGGGACGTACTCCGGTAGTGATTGGAAAGAAAGACGGTGCTTATGCTGCAACGAGCGAATCGTCCAGCTTCCCGAATTTGGATTATGAGATTGAGAGATATTTAGGTCCCGGTGAGATTGTTCGCATGTATGACGATCACATCGACCAGCTTCGCAAACCCAATGAGGATATGCAAATTTGCTCGTTCCTGTGGGTGTACTATGGTTTCCCGACTTCTTGCTATGAAGGAAAGAATGTGGAAGAAGTGCGTTTCACCAGCGGATTGAAAATGGGGCAGACAGATGAATCGGAAGTAGACTGCGCCTGCGGTATTCCTGATTCGGGAGTGGGTATGGCTTTAGGATATGCCGAAGGAAAAGGAGTTCCCTATCATCGTGCTATCTCGAAATATACACCGACGTGGCCTCGTAGCTTTACTCCCAGCAATCAGGAGATGCGTTCGCTGGTAGCCAAGATGAAGCTGATTCCTAACCGTGCGATGTTGCAAAATAAACGTTTGTTGTTCTGTGACGATTCTATTGTACGGGGAACTCAACTGCGTGATAATGTGAAGATTCTGTATGATTATGGAGCAAAGGAGGTACACATGCGTATCGCTTGTCCGCCATTGATTTACGCTTGTCCGTTTGTCGGTTTCTCGGCTTCCAAAAATGCATTGGAGTTGATAACCCGTCGCATTATCAAGGAACTGGAAGGTGATGAAAATAAGAATTTGGAGAAATATGCCACTACCGGTTCTCCGGAATACGAAAAGATGGTTAGCATTATTGCCGAGCGTTTCGGACTAAGTTCATTGAAGTTTAACACGCTGGAAACGTTGATTGAGGCTATCGGCTTACCTAAATGCAAAGTATGTACACATTGCTTTGATGGTAGCAGCCACTTTTAAAGCAGTAAAATAGGATATTTAAATATTCGGATAAAAGTATACAATAAAAAAGAGCCGTGAATTGCTTTGTAATTCACGGCTCTTTTTTTACCTTTACGGCACTATAAACTATCAAATTGTAAATTGTAAATCGTTAAATCGTAAATAGAAATGACTTTAGTAGACAGATTTTTAAAGTATGTAAGTTTCGATACACAATCTGATGAATCGACTGGGCTTACTCCAAGTACTCCTAAGCAGATGATTTTTGCTGAATACTTGAAAAAAGAGTTGGAATCTTTGGGATTGGAAGATATTACTTTGGATGAGCATGGCTATCTTTTTGCTACACTTCCTGCCAATATAGATAAAGAAGTACCCACTATCGGATTTATTGCCCACATGGATACAAGTCCTGATATGACAGGTAAAGATGTCACTCCGCGGATTGTGGAAAAATATGATGGCTCGGATATTGTGCTTTGTGCTGAAGAGAATGTGATTCTTTCTCCATCGCAATTCCCGGAATTGCTGGATCATAAGGGGGAAGACTTGATTGTAACCAACGGAAAAACGTTGCTCGGTGCCGACGACAAAGCCGGTATCGCGGAAATTGTATCTGCGATGGTTTATCTGAAGGAACATCCCGAAATCAAACACGGTAAAATCCGTATCGGCTTCAATCCTGACGAAGAAATCGGTGAAGGTGCTCATAAATTCGATGTAGAGAAATTCGGTTGCGAATGGGGATATACGATGGATGGAGGTGAAGTAGGGGAGTTGGAGTTTGAGAACTTTAATGCCGCTGCCGCAAAAATAACCTTTAAAGGACGTAATGTGCATCCGGGATATGCCAAGGATAAGATGATTAACTCTATCTATCTTGCCAATCAGTTTATCACGATGCTTCCCTTACAGGAAAGACCGGAACATACGACCGGCTATGAAGGATTCTATCATTTGATCGGTATTCAGGGGGATGTGGAGCAAAGCACTGTGTCTTATATCATCCGCGATCATGACCGTGCAAAATTTGAGAACCGTAAAAAAGAGATAGAACGTCTGGTAGCTCAAATGAACGCTGAATATGGAGCTGGTACTGCGACACTCGAACTGCGCGACCAGTATTATAATATGCGTGAGAAAATAGAACCGGTAATGCACATCATCGATACTGCTTTTGCAGCTATGGAAGCCGTTGGCGTGAAACCGAACGTAAAACCGATTCGTGGAGGTACGGATGGTGCGCAGCTCTCTTTTAAAGGATTGCCTTGTCCGAATATCTTTGCCGGTGGGCTGAATTTCCACGGACGTTACGAATTCGTACCTGTTCAGAATATGGAGAAGGCCATGAAAGTGATCGTGAAAATAGCTGAACTGGTAGCTTCCAAATAAAAAAGGGGGTAAACACAGGTAATACTTAATGCTTAAAACTTAATACTTGATTAATACTTAATACTTTAAAATAATGAAAACCACTCCGTTTACAGAGAAACATATCATGCTCGGTGCTAAAATGCACGAGTTTGCAGGTTATAATATGCCTATTGAGTACTCCGGTATCATTGACGAACACCTGACTGTTTGTCAAAGTGTCGGTGTATTTGATGTGTCGCACATGGGAGAATTTTGGGTGAAAGGTCCACATGCATTAGCCTTTCTGCAGAAAATAACTTCCAATAATGTGTCGGCATTGGCTCCGGGTAAAATACAATATACCTGTTTTCCCAATGAAGAGGGAGGTATTGTAGATGATTTGCTGGTGTATCAGTACGAACCGGAAAAATACATGTTGGTAGTCAACGCTGCCAATATGGAAAAAGACTGGAACTGGTGTGTTTCTCACAATACGGAGGGGGCCGAGTTGGAAAACTCTTCGGACAACATAGCTCAACTCGCTATACAGGGTCCGAAGGCTGTTTTGGCTCTGCAAAAGTTGACAGACATTGATCTTGCTTCTATTCCATATTATACATTTAAAGTTGGAACGTTTGCAGGCGAAGAGAATGTGATAATCTCCAATACGGGTTATACCGGTGCGGGAGGGTTCGAACTTTATTTCTATCCGTCTGTTGCTGATCGTATATGGAAAGCCGTTTTTGAAGCTGGTGAGGAATACGGCATTAAACCTATCGGTTTGGGAGCTCGTGATACACTTCGGTTGGAAATGGGCTTCTGTCTGTATGGTAATGACTTGGATGATACTACTTCTCCGATAGAAGCCGGATTGGGCTGGATTACTAAGTTTGTGGAAGGTAAGGAGTTTATCAACCGTCCGTTGCTGGAAAAACAGAAAACGGAAGGTGTTACCCGTAAACTGGTTGGTTTTGAAATGGTTGACCGCGGGATTCCCCGCCACGGCTATGAACTGGTAAATGCTGAAGGCGAGCAAGTAGGAGTGGTTACTTCCGGTACGATGTCGCCTACCCGTAAGATTGGTATCGGCATGGGATATGTAAAGCCGGAATATAGTAAAGTGGGCACGGAAATCTGTATTGATATGCGTGGTCGGAAGTTAAAAGCAGTGGTAGTGAAACCTCCTTTTAGAAAATAAGAAATAAGCTGGTTGTTGTGTATAGCCCCGGATAAGTATCGACTCTATCCGGGGCTAACTTATTTTAGGACGTTATTGCAAAACATATCCGTAGATATGTTGTTTATCCCATAGAAATAATATAATTTTGTCATCAAATACGATGAAATAATGTCTCAATTACCTACTCTTATAGCTGACCTCGCACTGATATTGATCTGTGCCGGTGTTATGACTTTGTTGTTTAAGAAGTTGAAGCAACCTCTGGTCTTGGGATATGTAGTTGCCGGATTCCTGGCAAGTCCGCATATGCCGTATACTCCTTCAGTGATGGATACTGCCAATATTAAGACTTGGGCGGATATTGGTGTTATTTTCTTGCTGTTTGCTCTTGGTTTGGAATTTAGTTTTAAGAAGATTGTCAAGGTGGGTGGTTCTGCCATCATTGCTGCCTGTACCATCATCTTTTGTATGATTTTGTTGGGAATAGGAGTCGGCATGGGTTTCGGCTGGCACAGGATGGACAGTCTGTTCTTGGGCGGTATGATTGCGATGTCGTCTACTACTATTATTTATAAAGCTTTTGATGATTTAGGATTAAGGAAGAAGCAGTTCACCGGACTTGTGTTGAGTATCTTGATTTTGGAAGATATTTTGGCTATTGTATTAATGGTGATGCTTTCCACTATGGCGGTAAGCCAACATTTTGAAGGTACCGAGATGTTGGAGAGTATCGGGAAATTATTGTTTTTCCTTATTCTGTGGTTTGTTGTCGGTATCTATCTGATTCCTGAATTCTTGAAACGCTGCCGGAAATTGATGGGAGAGGAGACTCTGCTTATTGTGTCGTTGGCACTTTGCTTCGGCATGGTAGTGATGGCGGCTCATACAGGTTTCTCTGCTGCATTTGGTGCGTTTATTATGGGCTCTATTTTGGCAGAAACGATTGAAGCGGAATCCATAGACCGGCTGGTGAAGCCTGTTAAGGACCTTTTCGGAGCTATCTTTTTCGTATCGGTTGGTATGATGGTAGATCCGGCAATGATTGTAGAATATGCTGTTCCTATTATAGTAATCACTTTGGCTGTTATTTTGGGGCAGTCTGTTTTTGGTACTTTCGGTGTCATACTTTCCGGAAAACCATTAAAGACGGCTATGCAATGCGGCTTTAGTTTAACGCAGATCGGTGAATTTGCATTTATTATTGCCTCTTTGGGAGTCTCCTTGCATGTAACGAGTGATTTTCTGTATCCGATAGTAGTAGCAGTCTCTGTCATTACTACTTTCCTAACTCCTTACATGATTCGTTTAGCCGAGCCGGCTTCTACTTTTGTAGATGCACATCTTCCGGAATCATGGAAAAAAATGATGATGCGTTACTCTTCCGGTTCGCAAACAGCACTCAATCATGAGAATTTGTGGAAGAAGCTAATCTTGGCAATGGTACGTATTACGGTCGTTTATTCAATTGTCAGCATATCGATTGTTGCACTTTCTTTTCGTTTTGTCGTGCCATTCTTTAAAGAGAATCTGCCTCATTTCTGGGCGTCGTTATTAGGAGCCGTATTTATCATTCTGTGTATTGCCCCTTTCTTGCGTGCCATCATGGTGAAGAAAAATCATTCAGTCGAGTTTATGACTTTATGGCATGATAATCGTGCTAATCGTGCACCATTGTTATCAACAATCGTGATTCGCATTATGATAGCAGTGCTTTTTGTCATCTTTGTTATTTCCGGATTATTTAAGGCGTCTATCGGCTTGATTATTGGCGTGGCCGTACTTGTCGTTTTGCTGATGGTATGGTCTCGCCGTCTGAAGAAGCAATCGATACTGATTGAACGTCGCTTTTTTCAGAATCTTCGTTCCAGAGATGTACGTGCAGAGTATTTGGGAGAGAAAAAACCGGAATATGCCGGGCGTTTGTTGTCACATGATTTACATCTTGCTGATATGGAAATTCCGGGTGAATCTTGTTGGGCAGGAAAGACATTGATGGAACTGAATCTGGGAAAGAAGTTTGGAGTTCATGTGGCTTCTATCCTTCGTGGAAAGAGGCGTATTAATATTCCGGGTGGTTCTGTCCGACTGTTTCCTATGGATAAGATACAGGTGATAGGAACAGATGAACAATTGAACGTCTTTAATGAAGCGATGCAAAATGGAGCGAAGATAGACTGGGAGGTCTATGAAAAGAGTGAAATGGCTTTGAAGCAATTTATCATTGACAGTGATTCTGTTTTTCTGGGTAAAACGATTCGTGAATCGGGTATTCGCGACAAATATCATTGCATGATAGCGGGCGTTGAGAGTGAAGACGGTACGTTGATGGTTCCCGATGTAAATGCTCCGCTCGAAGAAGGTGATGTTGTTTGGGTGGTAGGTGAAAAAGAGGATGTATACCAATTAGTCGATCAAAAAAACGAAAAAGTACAAGCCGGATAAGAATGGAATACTTATTTTTGCAACGATAAAAACTTAAAATAATAATATCATGAAGAGTGATCCGAAAGAATGTCTGTATTGCCAGAACAATGAAACGCTGCATAATCTGATGATTGAGATAGCGCAATTGAGTGTGTCACGTGTGTTTCTGTTTAAAGAACAAACCTATCGTGGACGTTGTCTTGTTGCTTACAAAGACCATGTGAACGATTTAAATGAATTGAGTGATGAAGACCGTAATGCTTTTATGGCAGATGTAGCGCGTGTCACTCGTGCCATGCAAAAAGCTTTCCAACCGGAAAAGATTAATTATGGTGCTTACTCGGATAAATTGTCTCATCTACATTTTCATTTAGCGCCTAAGTATGTGGATGGACCTGATTATGGAGGTATATTCCAAATGAACCCAGGGAAGGTTTATCTGACTGATGCAGAATATCAGGAATTGATTGATGCTGTTAAGGCAAACCTATAAACGGTAAATTTTGCGGGGTGCCCTGAAAGGGCTTAATTATATAGCGTAGGGCAACGCCCTA
>OGLW01000555.1_pt1 | contig 17446 bp, 16 predicted proteins | sample 1572961 | NCBI WGS metagenome assembly OGLW01 (sample SAMEA2581880, study PRJEB24529) | metagenome | biome: Human gut stool | place: China | collected 2011
AATGCTTTAATGCATTCTGACCATAGCTTGTTCTGAACTTCATCCGTCCTAACAGTTTTACCAGTTCTGGATGGATACCGTGGATACCAACTTCGAGGCAGGCAGCTTCGCCCTCTTCCCTCATATTGTTCTCCACTTCTTTCTGCGCTTTTTCTACCATCTCTTCGATTCTTGCCGGATGGATACGGCCGTCCACGATCAGACGTTCCAGTGCAATTCTTGCTACTTCCCTGCGGATCGGATCAAATCCGGATAAAACAACCGCTTCAGGAGTATCATCAATGATCAGTTCCACACCCGTTAAAGTCTCAAGAGTACGGATATTACGTCCCTCACGACCAATGATGCGTCCCTTCATCTCATCATTTGGAAGCTGTACTACAGATACAGTCGTCTCAGCCACATGATCTGCTGCACACCGCTGGATGGCAGTTACAACTAAATCTCTGGCTTTCTTATCAGCTTCTTCTTTTGCCTTGTTCTCAAGTTCTTTGATCAGCTTTGCTGTATCATGCTTTACGTCTTCTTCAACAGATTTTAAAAGATATTCTTTTGCCTGTTCGGAGGTAAGACCGGAAATTCGTTCCAGTTCCTGTATTCCCTGCTCATACTGGGCTTCCACCTCTGCGGTACGTTCACCGAGAATGTTTTCCCTTCTGACCAGATCAGCCTCCTTCTTTTCAAGGGCATCTGCCTTTTTTTCAACGTTTTCTTCTTTGCTTAATACACGCTTCTCGTAACGCTGAAGTTCTGCTCTTCTTTCCTTGGTTTCTTTTTCCAACTCATTTTTTGTCTTTAAAGATTCTTCCTTGGCTTCCAGGAGAGCTTCTCGCTTCTTTGTTTCTGCAGTCTTTAATGCTTCATCTATTATCTCTCTGGCTTTTTCTTCTGCACTTCCTACTTTACTGTCATACTGCTTGCGCTCATAGGAACGGCCTGCAGAATGTGCAATAAAACCAGCAATAATAGCCGCGATTACCGCGCCGATCAAAACAGGAATTATGATCTGCAACACAGGAGCACCTCCTTATATTTAGTTTTCATTGTACGAAATACAACATATTAATTTTATACTTTTTTCAGAATTGTGTCAAGTATATTCCTCTTATTTTCCCGTTGTACCGACAACATAAACAAAAGACAGCCGGGTCTTCTTTAATAATCTGCCACATCCCTCAAAACTCGACTGATCACCTCAAAGGAGAAGCCTTTCCGTCCTAAAAAAGCTGCCAGCTTCTGTATCTCTTTTTTATCTTCCGGGATTCTTCCCCCGGTCTTCTTTTTTAAAAGGGCACGGACTGTTTCTTCCTCGTCTACAGGATTTTCTTCTAACATCTGGCGGATCTGATCCCGGTCTACTCCCTTTTGCTGCAGTTCATAGGTGATCTGCCGTTTGCTCTTTCTTCCTTTATTTACATGGATATAATTTTCTGTATAGGCATTGTCATCAATAAAGTGGTATTCCTGAAGAAATGAAAGTACACGCTCCGTAACTGACTGTGAATAACCGTCATCTTTTAATTTCTTTATCATCTCCGCCTGTGTACGGCCCTGTGACTGAAGAAGATATAATGCCCGGTCCCTGGCTCTTTTAAGAAGTATTTCTTCTTCGATCATTTCATATGTTTTTGCAGGAAGATCATTTCCCTCTTCTATATGAAAGCGGGCTGCTTCGCTTTTATATAAAACAAATGCAAAGTCTCCCTCCAGAAAGACTTTGCATTTTCTCTTATCTACAGGCACAACTGCCTTAACGATCATTCTTCTTCAGCCTCACCAGCCATCAGCTCTTCTTCTGTGCCTTCCGGAAGAATGGAACCGGTCAGTTCTTCCTCTTTCTTAGCTGCCTCTCTTGCCTGTGCCTCTGCTTCTTCAGCACCTGGCAGATTGTACTTTACACGTACCTGGGCTTCGATCTCTTCACAGATCGCAGGATGAGAAAGAAGGTACTGCTTTGCGTTCTCACGTCCCTGTCCGATCTTGGAACCATCATAAGCGAACCATGCACCGCTCTCTTTTACAGCAAGATCTAAGATATCGCCTTCCTTGGAAATTCCCTTACCGAACATAATATCAAATTCTGCCTCTTTAAATGGCGGAGCGATCTTATTCTTTACAACCTTTACGCGGACACGGTTTCCTACTACTTCGCCGCCCTGCTTTAATGTCTCGATCCTGCGCACATCCATACGGACGGAAGAATAGAACTTAAGGGCACGACCACCAGTAGTAACTTCCGGATTTCCGAACATAACGCCTACTTTTTCACGCAGCTGGTTGATAAAGATAACGATACAGTTGGACTTGCTGATGATGGCAGTCAGTTTTCTTAATGCCTGGGACATGAGACGGGCCTGAAGACCTACGTGGGAGTCACCCATCTCACCATCGATCTCAGCTTTTGGAACCAGGGCTGCTACAGAGTCCACGATCACAATATCTACTGCACCGGAACGTACCATAGTCTCTGTGATCTCTAAAGCCTGTTCCCCGTTATCCGGCTGTGAAATATACAGATCATCAATATCTACACCGATATTCTTTGCATATACAGGATCTAAGGCATGTTCTGCATCGATAAAGCCTGCGATACCGCCTCTTTTCTGTACCTCTGCTACCATATGAAGGGCAACGGTAGTCTTACCGGAAGACTCAGGACCGTACACTTCAATAATTCTTCCCTTTGGAACACCTCCCAGTCCTAATGCAATATCAAGACTGATGGAACCGGTAGGAACTGTTTCAATATTCATATTTACACCGGACTCACCTAATTTCATAACGGAGCCCTTGCCGTATGCCTTTTCAATCTGAGTCAAAGCAGCATCTAATGCTTTTAACTTCTCCTCTTTATTCATATCTCTATTCACGCTCATCTTTTCTTCTTTGCCCATGTTTTCCTGCTACTAAAAACATATACACCTGTGTATATGCTAGATGATCCGCTACAATCTCACGATTTGTAGTTACTGCTTCAATGTGTATGCTTTGGCGGTCGCAAGCAACACGCTACTCACAAGTTCTTGTACACTCCACAGTCATAAATTCCCAACTAAGCCATTGGTACATACCTATCAATTCATTTCATTGATAGATATAGGTTTCATCTATATAGCTTTTCCTTTCCTAGTTTTTATTTGTTTATCACTTGGTTTTTGTGGATTTTAAACCATTACTCAATTACAGCCAACAAGGTTCTACCCTATAGTTAGCAAGACATTTCTTAATACATCTTCCCGAGAAAATAAATGCGAACAAGTGTTCTGTCGTGTACCATAATCATAGTACAGTTATTAAAAATTGTCAACCTGCTTTTCGATTTCTTCTTTGTAATGTAATTTCTTCTTTGTAAAGTTACTTTGTAAATCCTTTTGGTAAAAGCGGGCGAATGCCCCTGGAAGGGAGTTTTTAATGTCTTTGCAGTGTGAATACCTGCGGGAGTTGGTTTTACAATAACATATTTATTTTCTGTTTGCAAGATGCATTAAAAGGGTTTAAAAAGGCCGCAGCCCGGAAAAGATCCCGGACCACGGCTATATGAAAAAACAACTGAGCGAAATAAAAGAATTGTATAACAAAATTACTGTGCAATAAAGTCTTCCAGAGCCTTTGCATCCAGTTCTGCGGCTGCGTCAGACTGCATCTGATCCCATAAGCCTTCTGCCTTAATATCAGAGAAGAAGCCGTTACACCAGTTGGCAAAATCTTCATTTCCGTAAGCCATACACAAACCACAGCCTTTGTCAAATTCATCGGTTGGTTCCCATGTAAGCTTATCCACTACTACCAGGTCATCATTAGCAGCTACAGACATTGCTGCGGAAACTGCATTCATACAAGCCAGATCTGCTTTTCCGTTCTTAACAGCCAGAAGCATGTTCGGAGTATTATCTAATTCCTGGATCTCAGCATCTGGATAGAGATATTTTGTCATTGTAATATCAATAGATCCCATCTGTCCCGCAACCTTAACACCTTTTAATGTTCCGGTAAACATATCGCTATTTTCATTTTCTTTTCTTGCAACATAACATTCATCAGATTTATGATATACATCTGTAAACAGCCATGTCTGCTTACGTTCATCTGTAGGAGACAGACGTGTTACAAAATATACCTGATTTGCCTGCAGGGCAGACATACAGCCTGTAAAATCACTTTCATAAAAATCTACTGTTACTTCACGTCCCAGATAATCACTGAGACGTTTTGCCATCTCATACATTCCAGCTACTTCAAAGCCCACCAGCTCATCTTTTCCGTCTTTTACTGTATGGAAACAGAATGTAGGATTATTTCCAATGATTCCCACTTTTAATTTTCCATTTTTAATGATATCTTCAAAAATCGGACCATGCTCCTGTTTTGCAAATTCTTCCGGAGAAACAGAACCTGAGGAAGCTCCTGATGTGGTTTCCTGGGCTTTTTCTTCTGCTGTAGTCTGTGCAGCAGTCTCTGCCTGAGTTTCCGCAGGCGCAGCTGCAGTCGTTTCCTGAGCACCGCCGGAACATGCTGCAAGAGATAGAGCCATCATACCTGCCATACAAAGAGCCGCCATTTTTTTCATTTTCCTCATAGTCATTTCCTCCTTAAATAATATCTTGTCATAATATTTTCTTTATCTTTATAACATCTTGCTTAAAAATTCCTTCGTCCTTTTATGCTGTGGATTTGTGATCACATCTTTAGGATTACCTTCCTCTACAATATATCCTCCATCCATAAATACCAGCCGGTCACCTACTTCTCTGGCAAATCCCATCTCATGGGTCACTACTACCATAGTCATGCCATTTTCCGCAAGCTGGCGCATGATTTTCAAAACTTCTCCTACCATTTCCGGATCCAGGGCAGAAGTTGCTTCATCAAAAAGGATAACTTCCGGATCCATTGCCAGTGTTCTTGCAATGGCTACTCGCTGCTTCTGGCCACCGGAAAGTTTGGATGGATACACATCTGCCTTGCTTTCCAGGCCTACCTGCTTTAAAAGCTCCATAGCCTTTTTTTCAGCTTGTTCCTTGGGAATTTTTTTTACTTTTCGCAGACCGATGGTCACATTATCCAAAACACTTAAATTTTCAAACAGATTAAAAAGCTGGAATACCATTCCAAATTTCTCACGATACTGATCCAGTTTCAGATCTTTTCTCAAAATAGACTGTCCGTGAAACAGGATATCACCATCGGTAGGTGTTTCTAAAAGGTTTAAGCAGCGCAGCAATGTGGATTTTCCGGAGCCGGACGGACCGATCACTACCACTGCTTCCCCTTTCAGAACCTTCATATCTACGCCTTTTAACACTTCAAGACTTCCAAAATTTTTCTTTAATCCTTTTACCTGGATCACGGCTTCTCTCTGATCAGTCATGTGCACGCAGCCTCCTCTCCAGTATTCCTACCAGTTTCTTTAAGACATAGGTGATCACAAAATAAATAAAGGCAGTTACGATCAGTGGCTCAAATGCCAGAAATGTATTAGCACGTACAGAGTTTGATGTATAGGTCAGCTCATGAAGTGCAATAACGGATACAATGGACGTATTTTTAATAAGAAGGATGAATTCATTACACAGGGACGGAAGCACATTTTTAATTGCCTGTGGAATGATGATGTAACAGTTCGCCTGTAGTTTGGACATTCCAATACATCTGGCAGCTTCCATCTGGCCTTTGTTTACCGCCTGCATTCCGGCTCTTGTATGTTCTGCAATGTACACAGAACTATTGACTGTCAAAGATACAACTGCCGCCCAGAACTGTGGAAGCGACGTTGCGATCCCGTAGTACACAATGAATATCTGTACCATAATAGGAACACCGCGGATAAAATTAATCCACCAGTCAATGATCGTACTTATGATTTTATAGTTCTGCACACGGATCATGCCCATGATCACACCAACTATACTGGAAAGGATCAAAGTCCAGAATGCCAGCTGAAGCGTTACTTTTAAGCCGTCCATATAATAGAACCAATATTTTGATAAAAATGTAAAATTCAGTCCAAAGATCATATTGGTCACTCCTTACAAAAATGCTATTCCCCCATTACCTCAATGAAATAATGACGGATCTGTAAACCATCTAGTTCCGCAAAATATATGTTCTGTTCTCCGCCCGTCATCATTTTCCCGTCAATCACCGGGAAAATACAGTGATTTCCTACCAGCATGGACTTTAAATGACCCGGGGCATTTCCTGAACAGGTTCCATAAGTTGGAAGCATATGGGTATGTACGTAAGGAAAATCTTTTGGAACAATGCGTTCCAGCTGCATTTCTATATCTTTTTCTACACAAGGAAGTGCTTCATTGATCATAATTCCGGTTGTTGTATGTTTTGTGATAACAGCAACCATTCCGTTTTTGATTCCACTGTCAGCTACTGCTTTTTTCACTTCATTTGTGATGTTGATCATTTCAAATTCATGTTTTGTCACAACTTCGTTTTCATACAGTTTTACCATGTTAATCCTCCAGTCCTAAAAAGCGAATTGCATTTTCTCCAAGAATAGCTTTTTTTACATCTTCACGAAGCGGCAGGTTCAGGATACCATCCAGACTTCTTACATGGCGGAAACGTGGATTGTTGGAACCAAACATAACCTTATCCTGGAAGCAGTTCTGAAGCCAGTTTAAATTCATATTAACAGAAAACAGATGACTATAATAATTCCTTGGAGAATCCATATAGACCATAGAAGTATCCGCATATACATTTGGATATTTCATTAACATCATGATGGTCTCTTCCCACCATGGCCATCCCATGTGAGCCAGACAGAAGCGAAGGTTAGGATAATTGACTGCTACATCTTCAAAAAGGATCGGTTCTGAATACTTGGAAGGAGTATCCGGTTCCCAACTGTAACCAGCGTGGAACATGATTGGTTTGTTATGCTCCTCACAAACTTCATAAAGCGGTGCCAGCAGCGGATCGTCTGCATACATGTGAAGGCGTGAAAGATTTAACTTAAGTCCGGAAAGCTTCTGTGTTTCAAAAGCATATACCAGTTTTTCTTTTGCCTTTGGATCTCTTGGATCTATACTTGCAAATCCGATAAAACGTTCTGGACAGGAAGCTACGATCTTTTCCATCTCTTCATTGCTGACAATGGGTCTTCCCATCTGAGTGGAATAGTCTTCCGGAAGCCATACAACTTTATCAATCCTTGCATCATCAATTAAAAGTTTCTCAAATTCAATAGGATTACGTCCTGATTTGAATACTCCAAATTGCTGCTTACGAAAGCTCAAATCTTCCGGATCTTCATTAATTACATCAAGCAGAACAGGATGGGCATGAATATCAATAATCATAAATTTATACTCCTTTTCATATTTTTTACAGATATGGATTAAATGTAGAAATCACTTTTGCGGATTGTTCAGCGCCTCTTCTCATACATTCCTGTATACTCTTTCCGTCTATTATGCCGCTTATAAATCCTGCAAAATAAGAATCACCTGCACCTACCGTATTTACAACATGTTCCACGGGAACGATCTCGCCTTTATAAAATGTTGAACCGTCATAGGCAATAGAACCAAGCTTTCCAAATGTAGCGATCATTAGTTTTACACCTTTTGAATGTGCATACTTAAGAAATGCTTTTCCTTCTTCAAAGTCATTCCCAAAAGATACCAGACCACAGTCAATATTTTGAATCACCTCTTCCAAATCAGGATGTTTCAGATTATTCCCAAGATCAAAAAATACTTTTGTACCACTTTTTCGTATATCTCCCAACCTGTGATTTAAACGTCCCGTAAAATCACTGTGCATCATATCATGGCGGCAGATATATTCCAGAGTTTCTTTTGAAAACTCATAATCTTTCATAATCCCCCGTACAGGAGTTCCGTGTACCCGGTCATTGTCCACCAAATGTAAAGGTACTCTTGGTGTCATACCTCCTGGTATTACTTCCAGATGAGAGCAATCGATATTTCTTTCGTGAAACATTTTTACCGCTTCTTTTCCGTATTCATCATCAGATACAGCGGAAATAATGGATGCTTCCATATCTTTTCCTTTTTTTATGTCCAGCAGATTGAACAGCACATCTACCCCATTACCCGTTATGTAATAACGATTGTTAAAATCCGGATAATAATCAACGCATACATAACCTGCTGCTGCAAATTTTACCATATTACCCTCACTTTCTTTTTTATAACATCTTGTTTCTGTTCTAGATACATCTCGTATCAGATTGATGTCATTATATAACGTTATATAATGTTTGGCAATAGCGTTTTTACATTTTTGTGATTTTTGTGGTATTTAATTATTATTTTTTGTGCATTTTGCAGTGTCAAGGTATAAAAAAAGATACCGTAAAGTTATCAATTTTGTAACTTACGATATCTATTCCTTTTACTTTACTAAATTCACCTTTATTTTTATTTTATAAAGATCACATTATAATTGTTAATTTATACCGTTCCGGATTGATTACCAACTTTGTATAATGAATCGCATCCCCATTTTGATCAAATGCCATATCTTTCTGTAAAAGCAATGCCTGACGTTCACGCACTTCCAGCTTTTGTGCCTCGAACTTTGTAGCATAGCAAATATCCATAATTTTACTAAAATGGCTTGGTTCCGTCCCGTGTCGACGGAATATTTCAAACGTAGAACCACAAAGATCTTCGCTCATCAAATAAGAAAAACGTTTCGGAAAATAACCATCTTCCACCATCACAGATACCCCATCACATTTGCGTACACGAAGCACTCTTAAAATCGGTTCTTCCTCTGGGACATGAAGGTGATGGCTGATAGACGGCAAATTACTGACCCATCCTGCAGATATCAATTCTGAAGACGGTACCTTACCATCCTTAATACACATTTCTGTAAATCCTCTCATCTGCCCTTCGTTAAAATTATTTAATTTCCTGGCTGAAACGAAAGTTCCGATTCCCTGACGTTTTGTTACATAGCCTTCGTCTGCCAAGATCTCGAATGCTTTACGCACCGTGATACGGCTGACATTATATTCTCTGCTGATATCCTGCTCTGAGCCTAAACGGTCATCTTCTTTTAAAATGCCATCTCTAATCTGTGCTTTTACTGAATCCACAAGCTGCTGATACAATGGAGTAGAATATTCTTTATTAATAGCCATATCATTCCCTCATTTCTGTCCTTGTAACAAGAACATAGTTGTTATAATACATCTTATACTAATTTTAACATATTCATAAAAAAAGTACAACCTTTCATCTTTCTTATATAAAAAATTTATCATCAATGCACAATATCAGGCATTTTACTGTCCGCGGCCGCCGGAAAGAATTTCATAAATTCCGGGAACTGTATGTTTTAACAGCTCTCCCAGGACCTTGCTTATACCAAGGATCAGAAAAGGCATAGTCAGGAAAAATACTGCTGCAGCCCCCTGATTTCCTTTAAAAAGTACAGCTCCGGCTTTGTTAAAGAAACGGGCCCATGGAAAATGGATGGCATAAAGGAAAAAGCTGTTTTTTACTGTAGAAGTGGCTGGTCTGAAGGGTATTTCTTTTAAAATACTGTAGAAAATAAGCACTCCCAGTAAACGGGTCAGAACAGTATGGACCGGTGTAAAATGTAAAGTTGCTCCAGGTCTTCCAAGAAACCATAGGGTAAGCCAGCAAAGAATAAGAATGGCAAACCAGATTTTTTTCCCGGAAGATGTATTTTCTCCTTCCACCTTTTCAGAAAAAAGCACAGCATACCCGGCTGCACTGTAGTAGAACAGAGCATCCAGATTTAAGATGGGTAAACTTACATTTTTCCACAGAGCAGTTATAAGAAGGAGCAACCATAACAGACCGCTCCATTTCCGGCAGATGATCCAGTACAGAAAAGGCGCCAGAACCACTAAAAGCAGCAGCTGGAACAGATACCAGAACACGGGATTATATTTATAATATGCTACCGCCTGAAACAGTTCTTTTAAACCAAAAGCAACCGGCTCTTTTCCAATGATCTTTTTCACAAAAGAAAGCCTTGTAACCACAACATAGCCCATGTAATAGAGAGTATTCCACAAAACATAGGGAAGAAGAAGGCTTTTGCACCGGCTCTTCCATTTGGAAACAGTTTTTGAGAACTGGAAATTTCTGTAAAAAAGATAGGCAGAGATCATGAAAAAGCCGGGAACTGCGATCTGTCCTAAGGTCTGAGCGAAAAAATTCTCCAGGCTGTAAACCATTGTTTCCCTTCCTAATTCCCCTAAAAACAACTCTGTATTTTCAGAATGGACCCATACCACCATCAGGCTGAGGATAAAACTCATCCACCAGATATGTTCCCGAAACCATTTTTCCCTCATATCTTTTTTTCCAACTTTCTGCCAAAAGGGGCCATGCAAAACAGCTTGTTTCCTGCTATTTTGTCACAGCCCCTGTAAACTTATATGTTATATAACTGGATCAGCGCTCCTGGTTAAGCATTATTTTCGCTGTTTTTAGCTGCCTGCTGCTCTTTATATCTTTCAAGAAGCTTGTTGATCCTCTTGGTAGGTGTCAGCAGATCGCTTAAGGATGCGTCATGGTTCAGGTTATCAATGATAAGGGCAATGTACTTGCTCATATCTACATCAATATAGTATGGTCTGCTTAACAGATCTGGTGTCTGGTATACCAGGTTGGTAGTAAGGATACGGTCAATGAGACCATCCTGATAATACTGGTCAAACTTTGCAAGTCCGCCGGTGAACAGACCGAAAGTAGCACAGATAAATACTTTTCTTGCTTTTCTGCGCTTTAATTCCTTTGCAACATCTAACATGCTCTCGCCGGAAGAGATCATATCATCAATGATCAGTACGTCTTTTCCTTCTACGCTGGAACCTAAGAACTCATGAGCAACGATCGGGTTTCTGCCGTTTACGATCTTGGTGTAATCACGGCGCTTATAGAACATACCCATATCCAGTCCCAGCATATTTGCGAAGTAGATGGCACGGCTGGTACCGCCTTCATCCGGGCTGATGACCATCATGTGGTCGCTGTCGATCTGCAGATCCGGCTCATTCTTTAACAGATGCTTTAAGAACTGATAGATCGGCTGTACAGTCTCAAATCCCTTTAACGGAATTGAATTCTGTACTCTTGGGTCATGTGCATCGAAAGTAATGATGTTTTCAACACCCATATTTACAAGTTCCTGAAGAGCCATTGCACAGTCTAAGGACTCTCTTCCGGAACGCTTATGCTGACGGCTTTCATACAGGAATGGCATGATAACGTTAATTCTGCGTGCCTTGCCTGCTGCTGCAGCGATAATTCTCTTCAGATCCTGGAAATGATCATCTGGAGACATATGATTTGTCATTCCAAACAGTGAATAGGTCAGACTGTAATTACATACATCTACCATAATATAGAGGTCATCACCTCTGACAGATTCTTCAATTGTTCCTTTTCCTTCACCGGAACCAAACCTTGGTGTGTTTGCTTCCAGAATATAGGAATCTCTCTGATATCCGGAAAATGCGATAGTTGACTTATGTTCGCTTTCTCTCTCTCTTCTCCACTCTACCAGATAATCGTCCACCTTTTTTCCAAGACCTGTGCAGCTCTTTAAAGGAATAAGGCCTAAAGGACCTACCGGAATTGTTTCAATGATTTTTTCCTCATATAACATGATATTTATCCTCCTGTTTTAACCGGCATTGACTTGTTATCTCATACGAATGCCAGCATATATCTTTATACCATTTTTCGTTTGTATCCGTCAAGATATCTTAAGGGTTATCTTTTTAACAGACGGATATCCCTGCCGTAAAGAGGGATAATACGGTAACGCATGATACGGGAAGTCACACGGTCCGTATAGGAGTCACGCAGCTGGGTCAGGGAAAGATTGGTGGAAATGATAGTGGAACGGTTCATATTCATTCTCTCATTGATGCAGTAAAATAACTGGGAGGAAGTAAAACTGTTGTTTAATTCGGTTCCCAGATCATCAATGATCAGAAGGTCACAATCCAGGATATACCGGTAAGTGTCCTTCATCTCTTCTGCCTGATCATAATCAAATTTGTTTCTTGAAAACACTTCAAAGAGATCACTGGCAGAAAAATAGATCACGGAATGATAGGTATCCATCAGCTTTCTGGCAATGCAGTTGGTGAGAAATGTTTTTCCCACTCCTGTGCTTCCTGTAAAAAGCAGGTTGTCCTGGTGACTGTCAAAATTCTGTGCAAATTCCATACAGCTTTTTACCACCCGGCGCATATAATCTGCATTGGTCATACCAATCTCCGGAATGATCTGGCTGTTATCATAATACTGAAATGTAAGATGATCAAAATTTTCCTGTTCCAGCACACGTTCCAGATTAGACTGGGCATAAAGCAGTTTCATCTGGGCCCGCAAAAAGCAATGGCACTTGTGGCCATCCACCCAGCCGGTATCCCTGCAGTCTTTACAGCGGTAATGGAGTTCTAAATAATCATCCGAATAACCAGCTGCCTTGATAAGAAGGGCCTTCTGTTCCTTCAGATCTGCCAGCTTTTCCCGAAGTTCGTAGATTGCTTCCTGATTTCCCTCTAAAAGTTTTCTGGCACAGGCAACGGACCGCTCCGCGATCTCTGCCTCTAATTCCTTTACAGCCGGAACTTTTTGATAGATCTCTTTTTTCCGCGCTTCCTGACTGTGCTGGTTTTCCATCTGCTGTTTTCCATATTCTCTCATAATGGCGTCATACTGAGAATTGCTCAATGCCATAAGTCTGTCTCCTTATTATTCCGGACTGTCCATCCATTCTTTCACATTCTGAAGCATCAGGGCGTCATAATCTGTATCCCTCTGTTTAAAATTGTGAAACTGATTTTGGGAAGTTTTTCTGTTATTTTGTGCTGCTGCCCCGTTTCCATAACTCTGAAGCCGCTTAACAGCACCATTTTGGGCACGTTCCGCCCTGCGGGCATCCATTCCCTTTACATCTGCTAAGGTTTTCACGCCCGCTTTCTTCCAGTCTGTAAGAATGGAGTCTGCATACTGAAAACTTGGGGTATGGATCGCATTAATGGTACGACTGCATGCTTCTAAGACCAGTTCACGGTCAAAGCCATAATCCTTAAACCATTTTTCCATGATCTTCTGCTCTGGGACTGCCGGTTTGCGGCTGTTTAAACCAAAAGCTTTCATGACCGCAAAAGCGTCTTTTGTATACGCAGTACTGTATTCCTGGGCTTCTTCGGCTGTGCGTATTCCTTTTTCATGCCAGTTTAAGGCTACTGTTTCCAGATAGCGCACCGATGTATGGCCATTCTGGGCACAGTATTCTGCCAGATACTCTAACAAGCCGATATTCATACCGAGAGTGTCATAAAGATAGGCAAATACCTGACAATCCCTGGGCGTAAACGCTTTGTTTAAAAACTTCTGTGCAATGTATAAAAGCTGTGAAAATTCCTCATCCTTATTTAAACGGCTTACCTGTTCTGCAGAATAGGCAGGAGCTGAAACAGGTGCCTGGGATGCAGCTGTTTCCTTTGATGCCGCCGGGGGTACTTCTATATCTATAGACCAGCTAGTACGATTTTGTTCTGCTGATATACCTTCCAAGGTATTATCCTGTACATTTTCTAAGACCCCGGCCTTCTGCCAGTAATTAATGGCTCTTTTTACATCTGCTTCTGTATGGTTTAGGGCATCTGCGATCTGTTCTAACGTCAGATCTTCCTGGTTTTGATGGCGAAGAATGTAAAGATAAACTTTTACATACTCCCCGTTGGCAGCTGCCATATAATTATCAATAAATGCATCGGCTACAGGGGTCACACCTGTACTTAACCGGTCCTTAAAAATCCTGCTCATCCTTACCACTCCTCATTGTTTTCATCATAACACATCCACATAAAAAAGAAAACAGGTGCATTTTTACACATCCACAAATGTGGATATTGTGGATAATGTGGACAGCGGTTTCCGTTTTTCCTGCTGCCACACTGACATACACCTGTCTTCTCCGCATAAAACCTTATGTTTTTAAATCGTGCGACATTATATTATGTTAATCTGGAAATCCACATTTTTTCGTTCTGAAAAATGTTGAAAACGCTGTGGATATTGTGGACAAATCGAGAGTACATCACTCTCCAAGGAGCTTTTCTCCCACTCTTACGATATCTCCGGCCCCCATAGTTATCAACACATCACCCTGCATACAATGTTCAAGGATAAATGTCTCAATTTCATCAAAAGATGGGATATAGTGAGCTGATGTTCCCAGTTTTTCGATCCTGGAAGCAATGTCAGCAGAGCTTACACCTAGGGTATCTGTCTCTCTGGCTGCATAAATGTCTGCCAGGATCACTTCATCTGCTGCGGAAAGCGCCTGGGCAAATTCGTCTAAAAATGCCTTTGTACGGGTATAGGTATGTGGCTGGAATACACACCACAGTTTCTTGTGCGGATAATTTTTAGCCGCTGACAGTGTAGCCGCGATCTCCTGTGGATGGTGTGCGTAATCATCGATAATGGTCACGCCGCCGATCTCACCTTTTTTCTCAAATCTGCGGTCTGTTCCCTTAAAGTTTTTAAGACCGGACATAATAGCGTCAAAGCCAATGCCCAGTTCCATAGCTACTGCAATGGCTGCCAGGGAATTGTATACATTGTGCTCGCCTGTTACACCTAAGGTAATGCGGTTGACGATCTCACCCTGGACAACCAGGTCGTAGGAAGGTCTTGCAAATTCATCATAGGTGATATTCTGGGCTGTATACATGCTGGAAAGGTCTTTTCCGAAGGTTACGATACGGCATGGTAAGCCGGATGTGATTTCGTTTATGTTTTCGATACTGCTGTTGATGACTAAAAGTCCGCCTTTTGGAAGTTTTTCTGCAAATAAGCGGAAGGAATGACGGATGTCGTTAATGTCTTTGAAGAAGTCCAAGTGGTCTTCTTCAATGTTCAAGATCACTTCTATGGTTGGATAGAAGGATAAGAAGCTGTTGGTGTACTCGCAGGCTTCTGTTACAAACAGGTCCGGTCCGCCTACACGGATGTTGCCGCCGATGTCTTTTAAAATACCGCCTACGGAAATGGTAGGGTCTGTATCAGCTGCTAACAGGATGTCTGTGATCATGGATGTGGTAGTTGTCTTTCCATGGGTTCCGGAAACTGCAACAGACTCTTTGTAGTTGCGCATTAATTCGCCTAAGAGTTCTGCTCTGGTGAGCATTGGGATGTTCTTGTCTTTTGCTGCCTTGAATTCCGGATTGTCCGGGTGGATAGCTGCAGTATAGACTACAACCTGGATGCCTGGCTCGGCTTCAATGTTAGAGGCTTTCTGGCCGTAGTAAATTCTGGCGCCCTTTTCTTCCAGGTGACGGGTTAAAGGGGACTCTTTTGAGTCGGAACCGGTAATAGTGAAGCCTTCTTCTAAGAGGATCTCAGCAAGACCGCTCATACTGATACCGCCGATGCCGATGAAATGGATGTGGATCGGGGTGGTGAAATCTATTTGATACATGGTGTGTCCTTTCTACGCGCTCTACTGTCTGCTTCGCAGACGGGTTGTTCGTTAATGGGCTTGAAAAAAACAAATGCCGCTTTCGCGGCGCTTGTTTTTTTCGGCACCCATTACATTATAACCACATTTACCCTGAAATGCTACTGGATTTTCTGTCAAATGTACTGCCAGCTTTATGCTTTTTTCCTTTGTACCTGCATAAAAACTTGCTGTTTTCCAGATTTATGCTATATTAAATTTGAACGTTATTCTTAGGAAAATGTATCATGATCAGACCTTTTTATAAATTATATACTTTGCAGGAATTTGCCCGTGCAGACCTTTTATGGCTGTAACCAGATGCTTTTTACCTGTATCATGTATACAACTTTATTCTACTTGATTTTCTATGATCTTATGGTCTGGAACTGAGCTTTTTACTCTTAAGTTTCCGTTCATTGTATCCCCAAAACAAACTAAATAAAGGCGGGGGAGCTGTGAAACTGCAGATATGCAGATAGAACCAGTGCCGTTTTATCAGCGAAAAAGGAGAACACAATGAAAACAACAACTGCAAATCCCGTAACTTCTGAGATGTCCCGTTCACGGACCACTTTTATGGTGAAGTTAGCTCTTATGGTTGCCATTATCTTTGTCATGGCATTTTCACCTCTTGGTTATCTGCGTACCCCGGGACTTACCATTACCTTTTTAACTGTGCCTGTTGCTGTAGGCGCCATTATCCTTGGTCCAACAGCCGGCGCCATCTGCGGCGGCGCTTTTGGTCTGACCAGTGCCATTATGGCTCTTACCGGTGGTTCTGCTTTCAGCGCAGCTTTATTACAGATCAACCCATTTGGTCTTTTATTTACTTTATTAGTTCCCCGTATCCTGGAGGGATGGCTGTGCGGCCTGATCTTCGCTGCTCTTAAGAAAGTTTCCAAAAACGGAGCTTTCGTTATTGCAAGCCTTTCCTGCCCGCTGTTAAACACCCTGCTGTTTATGAGTTCCCTGGTACTGTTCTTCTTCCATACAGAATACATCCAGAACATTGCTTCCGGACTTGGAACTTCCAATCCACTGTTCTTTGTTGTCCTGTTTGTAGGTATTCAGGGTGCTATTGAAGCTGTTGTATGCACCATTCTTGGAAGTGCTGTTTCCAGAGCACTGACAGCTGCTTTAAAGAAATAACTTAATTTAACATGAAAATACGATTTCCCGGGCAGTTTTGTCCGGGAAAAATATTATAAAGATGTATAAGGAGATTTGTTTATTATGAAATTATTTCCGCCTTTGAAAGAGATTTCTATTACCGAAATTGAAGGGCTCCGCATAGGAAATGCCCAGGACTTAAATGCCATGACTGGTGTCACTGTGCTTCGTTTTGATGAGGGAGCCAAGGCCGGCTGCGATATCAGCGGCGGAGGTCCGGCTTCCAGAGAAACACCTCTTACTTCCCCTGTTACGGCTGATAATCCTATTAATGCCATTGTATTATCCGGCGGCTCTGCTTTTGGTCTTGCTGCCAGCGACGGTGTTATGCGTTATCTGGAGGAACATGGAATTGGCTATGATACCGGCTTTGCAAAAGTACCCTTAGTGTGCCAGTCCTGTATTTATGACCTGGGGATCGGCCGGGCAGATGTGCGGCCGGATGCTGCCATGGGATATGCGGCATGTGAAGATGCGGAAAAGAACCAGCCTGAAAGCGGTATCATCGGTGCTGGAACCGGAGCCAGTGTTGGAAAGATCTGCGGACGGGAATATGCCACAAAAACAGGTCTTGGAATTTATGCTGTCAGCGCAGGAAGCCTGAAAGTTGCCGCTGTCGTTGTTTTAAATGCCCTGGGTGATATTTATGATCCATCTACCGGCGAAAAGATCGCAGGACCAAAACTTCCTGGTATGGACGGCTTTGCAGACTCTACTCAATTCTAAAATAAATGTTATCCAATGCCCTAGTTTCGAAATAAATTAGTAACTTTAC
>OGLW01000567.1_pt1 | contig 16945 bp, 12 predicted proteins | sample 1572961 | NCBI WGS metagenome assembly OGLW01 (sample SAMEA2581880, study PRJEB24529) | metagenome | biome: Human gut stool | place: China | collected 2011
CGATGAGGTAAAAGCCGCACTGCCTGGCCGTACGGGTGGCGTAGACGGCGTCCTCGCAGACGACGGCGTCGGCGGGTTCGCTGCCGCCCAGCCGCTCGAGGACTTCGCGGAACACCTCGGGGTGAGCTTTGCTCTTCGCGCCCTGTGCGGTGTAGAAGAACTCGAAATAGTCTGCGACGCCCAGCCGGGTGAGCACCTCTTCGCACTGCTCTGCCCAGGTGTTGGAGCAGATGCACATCCGGACACCCTCGGCTTTCAGCCGGGCCAGCATCTCCCGGACGCCGGGCTTCAGCTCAACTTTTTTGTACAGGTCCCGGATGACCTGCCGCATGGCCGGCTCGTAGTCCCGGAGGGTCAGGGGCAGATCGTAGGTGCGGATGAGATATTCCGCGCCCTCCACCATCCCCATGCTCAGAAGAACATCGTGGATGCCGGGTCTTGCGGTGCGGCCATAGCGGCGCAGCAGCTCCAGCGGTGCGCCCTGCCACACCACGGTCATGCTGTCGGTGAGGGTGCCGTCCATGTCGAAAATCCATTGCTTGCGGTGCATCTGTCGTCCTCCTGAATCGTTCTGGCAAGGTGAATTTATTATAGCACATTTTTTGTTACAAAAACAGAGAGAAATCTCCCGGGAAATATGCTATAATCTAGGCAAAACCGGAACACATCAAAGGAGGCAGAAAACATGGCGCAGAACAACACCCCCGTAAAGGCGCTGGTGCTGGCGGGCGGGGGCGCCCGCGGCAGCTATCAGGTGGGCGTCTGGCGGGCGCTGACCGAGCTGGGCTGGCGGCCCCAGATCATTACGGGTACCAGCGTCGGAAGCCTGAACGGCGCCATGTTCGCCCTCGACCTCTACGAGACGGCCCGGGACATGTGGCTGACCATCCGCAGCCAGGATGTGATGGAGCTGCCCGCCGAGGATGCGCCGCTTCCCGAGCTGCACGCATTCCTCAAAGACGCTGTGACTCAGGGCGGCATGGACGTCACGCCGCTGGAAGAGATCGTCGAGCGGGTGCTGGACGAAGAGAAACTCCGCAAAAGCCCCATCCGGCTGGGCCTTGTGACCGTGGAGCAGAAGACCCTCAAGGCCCGGGAGCTTCCGCTGGAAGACATCCCCGAGGGCAAGGTGAAAGACTACCTGCTGGCCTCTGCAGCCTGTTTCCCCGCCCTGCGGGCCCACACCATCGACGGGGTGTCTTACCTCGACGGCGGCTACCGGGACAATATGCCCACCGCGCTGGCCCAGAAGATGGGTGCAGAAGAGCTGGTCTGTGTAGACCTGGAGGGTGTGGGCATCACCCGCCCCAACCGCACCGGCCTGCCCACCACCCTCATCCGAAGCTACTGGGAGCTGGGCGACATCCTCCGCTTCGAGCCCGCCACCGCCCGGCGGAACATCGAGCTGGGCTACCACGATACATTGCGGGCCTTCGGGCGGCTGCGGGGCTGCGCCTACGCTGTGGACAGCGGGGCTGAGAGCAGCGCGGATGCTGCCGCATTCCATGCGGCCTTCGAGGCCGTCCAGAAGGACGTGCGGGAAAAGCACCCCTCTACCCTGACGGCAGACGCTGCTCTCCTGCTGGCAAAACTCTCGGATGCAGAGCTTGCCCCGCTGGAAGCTGCGGCCGAGGACGTGGGCGTAGACCCCGCCCTCTACTACACCACCCGTACTTTGGGAGAAGCTTTCCTTGCAAAATGCGACTTCGAGCGCCTCAGGAGCTTCGAGCCGCTGTTCGAGGGTGAAGCAGGCCCGGCGCAGGCCGCACGGGCCGCTCTGCTGCCCAACACCTTTTTGCAGGCACTGGTCTGCCGGGCGCTGACCGGCAGAGTGCCGCCGGAGGAGATGGAAACATGAAGGTATATAAGGGCTTTACCGCATCGCCCGGCCTCGTGCTGGGTCAGGTCAGCCGGCTGGACCGCCCGCCGCTGGTGTTCGGCGAGGGGCCTTTCCACCCCGAACAGGAAAAGCAGGCGCTGGAAGACGCCATCAAAGTGGCTCAGCAGGAGCTGGACGAGATGGCAGGCCGCGCCGCGCCCTCGGAGCAGGCCATCTTCCTGTTCCAGAGCATGATGCTGGAAGACGAGGGCTTCATGAATGAGGTGGCTTTCCAGATAAAGGCCGGCGTCGGTGCCGCCGAGGCGATGGACCGTGTGGGCCGCCGCTACGCCGCCCAGCTGGCCGCCATGAAGGACAACGCCTACATGCAGCTGCGGAGCGTGGACATCCTCGACGTGACCCAGCGCATCACCAATATCCTCTGCCACCGGATCCGCAGCTGGCTGGCCCTCGACCACCCGGTCATCCTTGCGTCTGACCTGCTCATGCCCACCGATCTGTTCAGCGTCCCGGCGGGCCGCATCCTCGGCCTCATCACCGCCGAGGGCAGCGGCCAGAGCCATGCGGCCATCATCGCCCGCTCGCTGAACATCCCGGGCATCACCCAGGTGGGCGAAGATTTCCTGAAAGACTGCGACGGCCGCGAGGTCATCCTGAACGCCACCGAGGGTGAGTGCATCCTTGACCCGGATGCCGCCGCCCGGCAGAGCGCCATCACCTGCATCTGCGAGATGCAGCGCCAGAACAAGGAGCTGAACGCCCAGCTTGAGCTGCCCAACCGCACCCGGGACGGCGAGGAGTTCGAACTTCTGGCCAACTGCTTCGGCCCCGAGGATGTGGGGACCGCGATGGAGTCCGGCGCGTCCGGCGTGGGCCTGCTGCGCAGCAGCTACATGATGATGCCCGGCCACGCCATGGACGAGCAGGAGCAGTATCTGTTCTACACCTCCTGCCTCGCCGCCGCCAAGGGAAAGATGGTGACGGTGCGCACCTTCGACTTCGGTGCTGACCGCACCATGGCCGACGCCTATCAGGGCGTCCAGTCCTCCAAGCTGGGCCTGCGGGGCATCCGCAGCAGCCTGCGCAATCTGCCCCAGATGGCAGTTCAGATCTGCGCCCTCATGCGTGCCGCCGCAAAAGGCCCGCTGCGGGTCATGTTCCCCATGGTGACGAACATCGAGGACTGGGATTCCGCCATGCAGGTGGTGGACTACTGCCGCCGCAAGCTCGCCGAGCGGGGCGCGGAGTTCGAGCCTGACGTCCCCTTCGGCGTCATGCTCAGCGTACCCGCCGCCTGCCTGACGGCAGAGGACTTCACGGCTCACGGTTGCCGCTTCTTCGTTATCGGCACTAACGACTTGACCCAGTACACCCACGCGGTGAGCCGGGAACTGGCCATTGCCGAGCACTACTACCGTCCCGCCAGCCCGGCCATGAAAAAGCTCATCGCCATGGTGGTGGATGCCGCCAGGAAAGCGGACATCCCCGTCACCATCTGCGGCCTCGCCGTCGGCAATGCCGTCAACGCGACCCAGTATCTCCACCTCGGACTGCGCAGCTTCTCCATGAGCCCGCAGAACCTGCTGACCATCAAAAAGGCCCTGCGGGATGCAGATGCAAGATAAAGCAAAACGGCGTCCAGCCTCGGCGGGACGCCGTTTCTGATGTCAGAATTTATTCAAGATTCCCCGTCAGGGTCATGACGGCAGAGACAACGGCCAGCGGGGCCGTCTCACAGCGGAGGATGCGGGGGCCGAGGCCGACGGTCTTTGCGCCGGCTTTTGCGGCCATCTCGGCTTCCTCGGCGGCGAAACCGCCCTCTGCGCCGGTGATGATGGCGATCTTCAGCTTTTTGCCATCGGCGGGTCTGGCCTCAGCCAGCAGCTGGCGCAGGGGTGCGCCGCCGCACTCGTAGCAGAAGAGCACGAGGTCATACTGGTCGAGGCTGCGGCAGACGGCCCCGAAGTTGGGCAGCGGAAGGGCCACATCCGGCAGTACGCCCCGGCCGCACTGCTTGGCGGCTTCAAAGGCGATGCGGTTGTAGCGCTCGTTTTTCTGCTCTTCCTTCTTGGGCGCGGCCACGCAGTAGCGGCTGAAAAACGGGATGAAGTGGTCACAGCCCAGCTCGACGCCGTGGCGGATGACCTGCTCCAGCTTATCCTGCTTGGGATAACCCACCAGCAGGGTGACGTCCACGGTGGGTTCTGCGGCGCTGGGGTAGCCCGGCTCCACGCTGAACTCCACCGTCTCGTCGCCGAAACCGGTAATGGTGGCAGTATACTCGACGGCGCTGCCGTCGCAGAGGATGACGGTGTCCCCCAGTTTGCCCCGCATCACGCGGGAGAGATGGTGGGCATCGGCCCCCCGCAGCACGGCGGTGCCGTCGGAAATTTCAGTGGTAAAATAACGGTGCGGCATGGTTCCTCCTTGAGCGTCCTTGCCCTCTCCGTCATTGCTCACGCAATGCCACCTCTCCCAAAGGGAGAGGCTTTTGCCTGCCCGTTACGTCTTTGGCTCTCCCTTTGGGAGAGCTGGACGCGAAGCGGCCTGAGAGGGCAAGCCCGTTGAAAAATTTACGCTTTTTTGCAGACGATGCACTCCCAGCCGCGCTTCTCCTTCACTTCCAGCACAGCGAGGCCGGCGGCTTCCAGCGCAGCGATGACCTCATCCTTCCGGCTGTCGATGATGCCGCTGGCAATGAAGACGGCGTCGTCGGCCATCAGGCCGGGGACGGCGGGGGCCAGGGACATGATGGCGTTGGCCACGATGTTGGCCGTGATGATGTCGTACTTGCCGCTGGCCTTGTCGGACAGATCGCCCACGAGGACGGTCAGCTTGTCGGCCACGCCGTTGAGGGCGGCGTTCTCGCCGGCGGTGCGGACGGCCACGGGGTCGATGTCCACGCCCTCAGCCACGGCTGCACCCAGCTTGAGGGCCGCGATGGCGAGGATGCCGCTGCCGGTGCCGATGTCCAGCACCCGCTCGCCGCCTCTGACCCGCTCGTCCAGCACTTCGAGGCAGAGGTTGGTGGTCTCATGGCCGCCGGTGCCGAAAGCAAGGCCCGGGTCGAGGATGAGCTTGACGCGGTCGGTGTCGTAGTCCTGCCAGGACGGCACGATGGCGAGGCGCTGGCCCACGTCCATCGGGTGGTAGTATTTGCGCCAGCCGTTCTGCCAGTCCTCCTGCTCCACCCCCTCGGTCTCAGAGGTGTAGGGGATGCCTGCGGCCTCCATCCGGGCCGCGATGAGGGCCAGCGTCTCCACCGGCGAAGCGCCCGGCTCAAGGTACATGTGGATGATGACGGTGTCCCGGGGCTTGTCCAGCAGCTCCTGCTCGATGAGGTCCACGTGGGCGATCTGCTCCACCTGTTCCTCGATGTCGCTGTAGTCTTCGATATAAATGCCGCCCTCCGCGATCATGGTGGCCACGGCCTCAGCGGCCTCGGCGTCGGCTTTGGATACGGTCAGGCGAATATCAGTCCATTCCATAAGGATGCTCCTTCCGTGTATTGGGGATATACTGTCTTTATAGTACCTGATTCCGGCCCGGGATGCAAGCTCTCGGGCCGAAAGATGCCCGAAAAGGCTTTCTTTTTTCCCGGCAGTATGTTAATATGGTGTTGTACCCGGACTGGGTCCGGGCGGCTTCCTGCCGGAAGCGCCCGCCGCATCGTTCCCCAAAGGAGGAATTATCGTATGTTTTTGGGAATGGATATTTACAGCTGGATCGCCGCTATCGTCATCGCGCTCATCGTCACATTCCTTCCGATCATGCTGCCGTTCAAGATCGTTCTCGCCATGGTGGCCATGGCCTGCTTCTACTTTGGACGCAAGTATTATCACAACCATAAGAACGGCGGGGCAAAGACGCCCGGCATGAGCTCTGCCGAGAGCGAGGCACTGGCCTCCGGCATCCTGAAAGCCCTCGGCGGCAAGGACAATATCGCCAAGGTGGACTACTGCGCCACCCGCCTCCGCTTTGAGGTACACAGCTACGCCTCCGTGGATGAGGCCGCTGCCAAGGCCGCAGGCGCAGAGGGCGTTATCCGCCCGGCCAAGAACGCCTGCCAGGTGGTCATCAAGGGCGATGTGCAGGCTGTGTACGATGCCCTGCGCAAGCAGCTGTAACCAAGAAGCTGTTTTCTTACGCAAACAGCTTCTCGAACACCGCCGGGAACGGGCCGCTGCGCCCGGCCCGGCGGTATTTTTATCGGAAAGGAATTTTGATATGAAGCCCCAGACCTTTACGTGGAAGAAACTCACCGCCGACGAGCTGACGCGGGTGTATCTGGACGAGATGCGCCGCGACTTCCCGCCCAGCGAGCTGAAACCCCTGAGCATGATACTGAACAGTGAAGCCGTCGGCATGGCTCACACCTGGGGCGTGTTCGAGGGGGAGACGCTGGTGTCCTATCTGCTGATGGTGCAGCCTATGGGCTGTGAAGTGAGCCAGCTGGACTATTTCTCCGTCCTGCCCGCCTACCGCAGCACCGGCATTGGCGCACGTCTGCTGGCCGCTCTGCCCGCCCACGAGGAGGGCGCAAAGGCCATCCTCATCGAGGCCGAGTGTCCCGAGAAGGCCGACGACGAGGCCATGGCCGTCCGGCGTCTGGGCTTTTATGCCCGCTGCGGGGCCGTTGACACCGGCTGGACGGAGCATCTTTTCGACGCATGGTTCCGGGTGCTGGTCCTGCCCGCCGAGGGGGAGACACTGGATGCAGAGACGGCCAACAAAGAGCTGGCCGACTGCTACAGCCGGGTGATGGGCGCGGACAAGTGGCGCAGATATGTCCGGCTCTACCGCCCGGACGGCACGGAAGAGAAATTCTGATTCGATCATAGGGTCTGAAAGGCTGCTTTACGTTCTGTGAAGCAGCCTTTTTTGCACCCTTCAGCGGGCGGGATGCACAAAGGAACGTGCAGATTTTTGACAGTTTGACCGGGAATGTAAAATCGAGTGTCCTGTTTTCCACACCGGCTTTACCAGAGGATGACAGCAGCGCAAAAACACCGCACAAAGCTTTACCTGCATTTTGCGCCGCCATGGTCGCAGCCGGATGGGCGGTGCGCTACAATAAAGGCGTCCCAAGAGAGACACAATGAGGAAAAGGAAAACAGCCCGGCCAGAACAAAAGGGCCGGCCCAGTTGAAGGAGATATTATGATGAAAAAGATCACTCGTCGTTCGTTCCTGTCCATCTGCGGCGCTGCTGCCGCTGCTGCTGCCCTGACCGCCTGCGGCGGTGCAGCTTCTTCCACGGCTGCCTCTTCTGCCGCCGCATCCGGCACCGCAGCTTCCGCTTCTTCTACGGCTGCGCTGTCCGGCAATGTCGCCACCGGCGGTTCCACCTCTATGAAGAACGTCATCGCCGCCCTGACCGAGGGCTTCGCCGAGATCGAGCCGAATGTCACCATCAGCTATGACCCCACCGGTTCCGGCGCAGGCATCACCGGCGCTGCCGACAAGACTCTGGACATCGGCCTTTCTTCCCGCGCCCTGAAGGCTGACGAGACCGGCGTCACCGGCACCATCGTAGCTCTGGACGGCATCGCCATCATCGTCAACAAGGACAGCAAGGTCGAGGACCTGACCGTTGACCAGCTCAAGCAGATGTTTACCGGCAAGATCACCAACTGGTCCGAGGTCGGCGGCGACGACGGCGAGATCGTTCTGGTGGGCCGCGAGGCTGGTTCCGGCACCCGCGATGGCTTCGAGAGCATCGTGGACGTCAAGGATTCCTGCAAGTATGCGCAGGAGCTGACGGCTACCGGCGCTGTCATCAGCGCTGTGGAGGCCAATCCTCTGGCCATCGGCTACGCTTCCCTGTCTGCCGTCGGCGACACCGTCAAGGCTGTGACCGTCGGCGGCGTGGAGTGCAGCGAGGAGACCGTCAAGGACGGCAGCTATGAGGTGCAGCGTCCCTTCGTGTTCGTCACCAACGACTCCGTCACCCTCTCCGCTCAGGCTCAGGCGTTCTTCGACTTTGCTGCCAGCACCGACGCTGCCGACCTCATCCGCACCGCAGGCGCTGTGCCGGTGAACGAGTAACTTTGTGAGGGATCCCTCAGGTGTTTTTATGAAAAGATTCGAGCTTCCCCGCACCCCGGCCCAATGGCTGGAAGCTGTCATGAACGCCATCTTCTTCCTCTGCGGCATCCTCGCCGTGGGCTGCGTGGCTGTCATTACCATCTATATGTTCCTGTCGGGCCTGCCCGCCATCGGAAAGATCGGCCCGCTGAACTTCCTCTTCGGCACCGAGTGGGCTTCCACGGCGTCCGAACCGAAGTACGGCATCCTGCCCTTCCTGCTTTCGAGTATTTACGGCACCCTGGGCGCGTCCCTCATCGGTGTGCCGGTGGGCCTGCTGACAGCAGTGTTCCTCTCGAAAGCGGCAGCTCCCGGCGTGCGCAATGTGGTCGTCACGGCGGTGGAGCTGCTGAGCGGCATCCCCAGCGTGGTGTTCGGCCTGCTGGGTATGCAGGTGCTGGTGCCTGCGGTGGCGAAGGTGTTTGGCAAGGCGTCGGGCGCCTGCCTGCTGTCGGCCATCGTGGTGCTGTCCGTCATGATACTGCCCAGCATCGTGTCCGTGTCGGTGACGGCCCTCAACGCCGTGCCGCCCGAGTATGAGCAGGGCAGTCTGGCACTGGGTGCGACCGATACGGAAACCTGGTTCAGGATCAGCATCCCGGCGGCTAAGAGCGGCATTGCAGCCGGTATCGTTCTGGGCATTGGCCGCGCCATCGGCGAGGCAATGGCCGTCATGATGGTGGCCGGCAACAGCCCCAATATGCCGGACAGCCTCTTCCGCAGCGTCACCTTCCTGACCACGGCCATCGCCAAGGAGATGAGCTACGCCAGCGGCCTGCAGAAGCAGGCGCTGTTCAGCATCGCGCTGGTGCTGTTCGTCTTCATCATGGTCATCAATGTGCTGCTCAACGCTGTGCTGAAGGGAGGAAACAGGGATGAAAAGTGACTTCTCCCCCTCCCGCCGCGCGTGGAACGTCATCATGACCGCTGTGGTCTGGGCGGCGGCAGTGCTGGTCATCGCCCTCACGGTGGGCGTCATCGGGCTGGTACTGGTGCGGGGCATCCCCCACATCAGCTGGGAATTCCTTTCCACCACCGCCAGCGTCCTGAAAGGCACTGACGGCATCCTGCCCGCCATCCTCAACACGTTCTATGTCATCCTGCTCACCCTGCTCATCGTCCTTCCGCTGGGCGTGGGCGCGGCAGTTTACCTCACGGAATACGCCTCCAACCGGAAGCTCATTGAGGTCATCGAGTTCACGAATGAGACGCTGGCGGGCATCCCCAGCATCATCTACGGCCTCGTGGGTATGCTGGTCTTCGCCCAGACCATGGGCTTCAAGACCTGCCTGCTCTCCGGCAGCCTGACGCTGGTGGTCATGAACCTTCCCACCATCATCCGCACCACGCAGGAGTCCCTCAAAACGGTGCCGCAGGGCTACCGGGAGGGCGCTCTGGGCCTCGGCGCGGGCAAGTGGCACATCATCCGCACCATCGTGCTGCCCTGCAGCATCGACGGCATCGTCACCGGCTGCATCCTGGCCGTGGGCCGTATCGTGGGTGAGAGCGCGGCCCTGCTCTTCACCGCCGGTGCGGCGGAAGTTATTGCGGGCAGCATCGCCAAGGCTTACACATCCAACGGCGCGACCCTCTCCGTCCTGCTCTATCTGCGGGCCTTCGAGGACGGCGACTTCGCCTCCGCCTGGGGCATCGGCGCAGTGCTGCTGGTTCTGGTGCTTCTCATCGACCTCGCAGCCCGTCTGGCAAAAACAAAGCTCAAACAGAAACAGTAAGGGGTATTTTATGGATAACAATATGCCGGTCATCTCGGCAAAAGATCTGAACCTCTGGTACGGCGACTTCAAGGCCCTCAAGGGCATCTCGCTGGACGTGGGCGAACGGGAGATCACTGCCCTCATCGGCCCCTCGGGCTGCGGCAAATCCACCTTTCTCAAGACCCTGAACCGGATGAACGACCTTGTGCCGAACGTCCGCATTGAGGGCGACGTCCGGCTCCGGGGCGAGGATATTTTCTCAAAGGAGATGCAGCTGACCGACCTGCGCCGCCGCGTGGGCATGGTCTTCCAGAAGGCGAACCCCTTCCCCATGAGCATCTACGACAATATTACTTACGGCCCCAAGCTCCACGGCGTCCGCAATAAGGCGGAGCTGGATGAGCTGGTGGAAAGCTCCCTGCGGGGCGCTGCCCTCTGGGACGAGGTGAAAGACCGTCTGAAAAAGAGCGCGCTGGGCCTCTCCGGCGGCCAGCAGCAGCGCCTGTGCATCGCCCGGGCTCTGGCTGTCAAGCCTGAGGTCCTGCTGATGGACGAGCCCACCAGCGCCCTCGACCCCGGCTCCACCATGAAGGTGGAAGAGCTGATGAGCGAGCTGAAAAAGAACTACACCGTGGTCATCGTCACCCATAATATGCAGCAGGCGGCCCGTATCAGCGACCGCACGGCCTTCTTCCTGCTGGGTGAGCTGGTGGAGTGCGGCCCCACGAGCGAGATTTTCAGCACCCCGAAGGATAAGCGCACCGAGGACTATATCTCGGGCCGCTTCGGTTAAAAAGGAGGGTTTGCGATATGAGCACACGCACACAGTACGAAGCCGACCTCGCGGCCCTGAAGGGATCGCTGGCCAAGATGAGCCAGCTCTCTGCCGACGCGGTGGAAGAGGCGCTGGAAGCCCTCTGCACGGCGGACGCCGAGGAAGCAAAGGGCATCATCAAGGGCGACACCGAGGTCAACCGGATGGAGCGGGACATTGAGCACCGCTGCATGACCCTGCTGCTGCGTCAGCAGCCGGTGGCAGGTGATCTGCGCTTTATCTCTGCTGCCATGAAAGTGGTGACAGATGTGGAGCGCATCGGTGACCATGCCGCCGACATCGCGGAGATCGTCCCCCATCTGGCCGGTGTCCGCAAGGCGGGCGACCCCGCCGTGAGCAGGAGCATTGAGATGGGCCGCAAAGCCCACAAGATGCTGCAGGACGCCATGAGCGCCTTTGCGGCAGAAGATGAGGCAGCGGCAAAAGCCGTCATCGACGCCGACGACGCGGTGGACTACGACTTCAACAGCATCAAGCGGATGCTGGCGGCGGAGATCGCCGCCGACCCCGGCAAAGTGGACGCCGCGCTGGATGTGCTGATGGTCATCAAGTACCTCGAGCGCATCGGCGACCACGCCGTGAACATCGCCGAGTGGGTGGAGTTCCTGCGCACGGGCCGGTATCACCACGAGAAGATGTTCTGAGTTCTGTTTTCCTCTTTTTCTTTTCCTGAAAAGCTGCTGCCCCACGTGGGCGGCAGCTTTTGCTTTGTCGAAACCCCGTCTGAAAAATTTTGGGGTTTTTTCTTGTCTTATGCAATTTCCGGCCCGGATGCGCCGTATTATAAGCAGAAGCCTCCCAACAGAGGGACGCTTATGAGACCTGAGCGCGGCCCGGCTCCGACATCCCCCATGTCCCCGGCTGCGCCGCAACGGAGGATAGCTATGAGCATCAAGAAATTCCCGCTGGAAGCCTACGGCGCGGCCGTCAGCCGCGAAGAGCTGGTGCAGGCGGCTTTGGATGAGATCACCAAGAATTACCGCGAGGCCAGCCTCTCCAATGTGGCCCGCAGCTACGGCGTCTCTCTGGCCTATGTCAGCGAGTGCGTCCGGGCGCAGACAGGCCGTACTTACAAGGAATTGCTCCAGAAGCACCGGATGGAGACTGCCGCCCGCCTGCTGCGCCGCAGTGACTGGAATATCCAGCAGATCATCACCTACGTCGGCTACGAGAACACCAGCTATTTCTACCGCCTGTTCCACGAGCGGTACGGCCAGAGCCCCCGTGAGTACCGTCAGAGCCGCGCGGCCCGCACCCGCACACCGGCCTGACCTTTGAGCACACCGCGAAAAAAGACGTCCCGTGTCTGCGGGACGTCTTTTGATGTCTTAAGATGGAAAAACGATGCAGAGTGTGTTACAATAAAAGCCAGACCTGTAAAAATGCGGGAGTGCGCTGCGGCGCACGGAAAGAGAAGGTGGAAACGGAATGTTTCGTGGAGCACGGCGCTCTGATCTGGAGCAAATTTTAGAGATCTATGCCCATGCCCGGAAAGCAATGGCGGATTCGGGCAACCCGACCCAGTGGGGCGACAGCTATCCGCCGCAGGAGATGCTGGAAGAAGACATCGACTCCAACCGGCTGTTCGTCTATACGGTGAACGGCTGTCTCGAGGCGGTGTTTGCCTTCATCCTCGGGCCGGACCCCACCTACGCAAAAATCGAAGACGGCCAGTGGCTCAACGATGAGGTGCCTTACGGCACCATCCACCGGCTGGCCTCGACGGGTGACCGCAGGGGTGTGGCGTCTGAGGTCATCGCATGGTGCCTCGAGCACTGCGAGAGCCTGCGGGCCGACACCCACGCCGACAACAAGATCATGCAGCATCTTCTCGAGAAGAACGGCTTTGTCCGCTGCGGTATCATCCATGTGGAAGACGGCACGCCCCGCGTCGCCTACCAGAAACTGTCGGCCACCGTACACATGCAGGAAGAATAAGGAGGGACTGGTATGAAGATCACACAGGTAAAGCTGGGCCGCATCTCGACCCCGCTCCGCGTCCCCTTCAAGACAGCGCTGCGCACCGTGAGCAGCGTGGAGGACGTCATCGTTGAGCTGCACACCGACACCGGCGCGGTGGGCTACGGTGAGGCACCTCCCACCGGCGTCATCACCGGTGACACCACCGGTGCCATCATCGGCGCCATCCGCGACCACATCGCTCCGGCCATCCTGGGCCGCGGCCTCGACGAGTTCGAGGATCTGACCGCCGCCGTGCAGAAGGCCCTCGTCCACAACACCAGCGCCAAGGCTGCCGTGGATATGGCCCTGTGGGACCTGCTGGGCCAGAAGTACAGCGCCCCGGTCTACCGGATGCTGGGCGGCGCGCGCAGCAATATCGTGACGGACATCACCATCAGCGTCAACCCGCCCGAGGAGATGGCCCGGGACGCCCGCACCGCCATCCAGCGCGGTTACGACTGCCTGAAGGTCAAGGTGGGCATCGACCCGGAGCTGGACGTGGCCCGTCTGGCCGCCGTCCGCGAGGCCGTGGGCAAGGACGTCAAGCTCCGCATCGACGCCAATCAGGCGTGGAATGCAAAGCAGGCTGTCCGCATCCTCGACCAGATGCAGGAGAAGGGCCTGGACATCGAGTTCGTCGAGCAGCCTGTCCCGGCGGCTGACCTCGAGGGGATGCAGTACGTCACCCGCCACGCCAGTGTGCCGGTGCTGGCCGATGAGAGCGTGTTCAGCCCGGCGGATGCCCTGCGCATCATGCAGACCGGCGCAGCCGACTTTGTGAACATCAAGCTGATGAAGTGCGGCGGCATCACCAACGCCCTCCGCATCGCCTCGGCGGCGGAGGTCTACGGCGTGGAGTGCATGATCGGCTGTATGCTGGAAGCCAAGATCTCGGTCAACGCAGCCGTGGAGCTGGCCTGCGCCAAGAAGATCATCACCAAAGTGGATCTGGACGGCCCGGTGCTCTGCAGCGAGGACCACATCCTCGGCGGCGCGGTCTTCGACGAGAAGAATATCACCGTTTCGGATGCACCCGGCATGGGCATCCAGGGCTTTGTCCCCGGCAAAGTGACCTATCTGGACGACTGAAAGATCAGAAAAAATAAATAAGAATGACTACCCCCCGGCAGACAAACTCTGCCGGGGGATTTTTCTGCCCTAAGCGGTGAAATATTTCAACTATGTATTTCTATGACGTACACTTGAGGAGGCGCGGAGGAAGGCCGAAAACGAAAAGTCTGCCGAAACAGCCCGAAAAATTCACTGAAAACCTTTGACTTTTCTTCCGTGTGTGCTATAATAACAACTGTCTTTGGGTAAGAGACAGGAAAAGTGTGCGTCGAGGACGCACAAATACAGAGGAGTGTTTTATATGATGAATGGTGCAAAAGCCATTGCGAAGAAGTACAATGAGGTCAGCCTCATCCTTCGCATCGTCGTCGGTCTGGTCATCGGCGCGGTGCTGGCGCTTGCGGTGCCGGGTGCAGGCTGGGTCGGTGAGCTGGGCAGCCTGTTCGTCGGCGCACTGAAGGGCATCGCTCCGGTGCTGGTGTTCGTCATCGTGGCGAGCGCGCTGGCACAGGGCAGCTCCAAGCTGGACCGCCGCTTCGGTACGGTCATCTGGCTGTACATGCTCACCACCTTCCTTGCGGCGGCGATCGCTTCGATCACCAGCTTCATGTTCCCTGTGTCGGTCGTTCTGGCAGACGCTGCTCAGTCGGACGTGGTGCCGCAGGGTCTGGGCGAGGTGCTGAGCACCCTGCTCACCAACTTCGTCGCCAACCCTGTCAGCTCTCTGATGAGCGGCAACTACATCGGCATCCTGTTCTGGGCCTGCATGTTCGGCCTTGCCATGAAGAACATCGGCTCTGACACCACCAAGAAGTTCCTTGCCGATACCGCCGACGCTGTGTCGCAGGTGGTGCGCTGGATCATCAATCTGGCTCCCTTCGGCATCATGGGTCTGGTATACACCAATGTGGCCGGTAACGGTCTGGCCATCTTTACCCAGTACGGCAAGCTGCTGGCCCTGCTGGTGGGTACCATGCTCTTCATGGCGTTCATCGTTTCGCCCTTTATCATCTTCCTCTATCTGCGCTGCAACCCGTATCCGCTGGTGTTCCGCTGCCTGAAGGAGTCCGGCCTGACCGCTTTCTTCACCCGCAGCTCTGCGGCCAACATCCCCGTCAACATGGCCCTGTGCGAGAAGCTGGGCCTCGATAAGGATATGTATTCCGTCTCCATCCCTCTGGGCGCTACCATCAATATGGATGGTGCGGCTATCACCATCACCATCATGACGCTGGCTGCGGCCAACACGCTGGGCATCCCCGTGACCCTGCCCGCCGCCATCGTCCTGAGCGCCATGTCCGCTCTGGGTGCCTGCGGCGCTTCCGGCGTGGCCGGCGGCTCTCTGCTGCTCATCCCCATGGCCTGCTCCCTGTTTGGCATCTCCAACGATGTGGCCATGCAGATGGTCGGTGTCGGCTTCATCATCGGCGTGATCCAGGACTCTGTGGAGACTGCGCTGAACTCCGCCGGCGACGTGGAGTTCGCCGCTACCGCCGAGTATCATCAGTGGCTCAAGCAGAGCAAGCCCCTGCCGGACTTCCTGAAGTAATTGCCTTCCTTCTTTCTTCGTGTATGTTCATAACGCAGAGCGAAAGCCCTGAAAAAAGACCAGCATTGCATCCGCAACGCTGGTCTTTTTTGCGTGTGTAAGGGATCAGAAGAAGAACTCGAAAATCAGGCGAAGCTTAGAACGGGAAAAGGTCCTTGACCTTGTTCCATACCGCTTTCAGGCCGGAGCCGGAAGCGGAGAAAACGCCGTTGGTCGTCAGCTGGATATCGCTGAAGGTGACATTTGCATTGCGTGCCACATAGAAGCCGACATAGATGTAATCGGAATCAATGGCGGTCAGTGCGTAGTCGAAGCCTGTGGAAGCCGTCTCGTTGTCGCCGTAGATCAGAGTGAAACCGTCTGCCGTGCCGATGAGCTTCAGGTCAACGGTGTCGCCTGCACCGTACTTGACAGTCGCAGCCGGGCCGTCGTACAACTCACCGCTCTTGCGGCCGAAGCAGTTGATCGCACCCTGATTCCGGGTGCCGACGGCGACATAATCGCCGATGGGGTCGGAGATGCTGGTATCAATATACATCTCATCACGGGCCATCAGGCCGAAGGAGACCTGATTGTTTTTTGCCAGTGAGTTGACGGTGGCCTTTGCGGTCAGAGTGAAGTTGGTGCCTGCAGGCAGCTTGACGTAGTACATCATCAGGCCGTCCACCGTGGACGCGATCTTACCGCGGTTGTTGGTGACGCCGAGGGTGATGTTTTGGCCGTCAACTGTTGCGGTGAAATCGCCACCGGAGATTTTATCATTGCCGCCGACATTGCCGAAGACGGAACCATTCCAGACGGTGCCGTTGGCGTCGGTAAAGGCCGGCCAGAGCGTGCTGTTCTCGGTGGGAGAGACATAGCTGGAAGGAACGTAATCCGGGTTTGCGGCATCGCCGTAGAACTGCTTGTAGGTGGGCTTTTCCTTGTGTTTGCTGTACGCGCCCAGCGGCGTGTCGATGGTGAGCTGGTCGATGAGCCATGCGTTCAGCTTTGCACCATAGCTGTTGGTGTGGGTCAAGTCAAGACCGGTGGGAACCAGATTGCCCTTTTTGCCTTCTTTTGCGCCGGTAAAGCTGTGGGTGTACTGAGCCTTTTTGCCCATCGTGATGTTCTCGTTGATGGTGGCATCGGTCAGATCCACGCAGATGAGGTGCAGCTCGCTGCACATATCACGGATGGCCTGTGCGTAATAGCCGCCCTCATAGACGGTGTCGCCAATGGTGACGGTCTGGGTCTTGTGGCCGGAAGCACTGTCGTAGCTGGCCTTGGTGTTCTCGTTCGTCAGGCGCGCAATAGGCGTGCAGACGACCGGGATGACACCGCGCTCCAGAGCAGGCTGGATGTAGTTGACATAGAGGCTGTTGGCAAAGGAGCCTTCGGTTTTGTAGTCGCCGTTGGGGTTGGTGTAACGGGCAGGCTCGGTCTTCTCGTCATTGTGGCCGAAGCCGATGATGAGGAACTTGTCGCCGGAAGCGTCGCCCAGAGCCGGAACGGTATCGGAACCGTTCATCAGGGTATTGTAGCTGCTCATGCCGGTAAAGTCCTTGCTGGACGCACCGGAGACAGCCAGATTGTAGACATCTGCGTTGAAGTAGTTCGCAATCTCCTCACCGTAGCCTTCACGCGGCAGATAATAGCTGTCGTCGAAAGCGGAAACGGTGGAGTCGCCGACGACCCAGATGGTCGCCTTGGCCGCCTCGGGCTGACCCCATGCGGAACCGCGTGCGCCTGCATCGGTGGCGGCCAGACCCTCAGCGGTCAGCAGGAGCAGGCCGTGCATATTGATGCTGCCGTCTGCGTTCCGGGTCGGAGCAACGGAGGTGTCGAGGCTCTCAAACCAGCTCTCCTTCACCGTGACGGTGTTGGTGGATTTGTTGTGGCTGGTCT
>OGLW01000589.1_pt1 | contig 16584 bp, 14 predicted proteins | sample 1572961 | NCBI WGS metagenome assembly OGLW01 (sample SAMEA2581880, study PRJEB24529) | metagenome | biome: Human gut stool | place: China | collected 2011
AAAGGCCGCAGCAACTGCAAAGGCAGAAACAAAAGCCCAGACCTCATCCGGAGCAAAAACAGAGACAAAAGCAGCGGCTTCTACAGAAGTAAAGGCAGCAGCTGTTTCACAGACAAAGGCAGCTTCTTCTGCCTATGATAATATTGCAGTATCTAAAGTAAGCGGATCTGTAAATATCCGTACAGAGGCAAATACCTCCAGTTCCATAACAGGAAAGATCTACAATGACTGTGCAGCAACGATCTTAGATACAGTAGACGGCGAAGGCGGAAAATGGTACAAGATCCAGTCCGGCTCTGTAACCGGCTATATTAAATCCGAATATTTTGTTACAGGCCAGAAAGCAGAAACAAAGGCAAAAGAAGTAGGAAAGACCTATGGAACAGTGGTAGATACCACCAGCCTTCGTTTAAGAGAAAGCCCGGATCTGACCAGCAAGACACTGACACTTTTATCAGAAGGCGCCCAGTATTCTGTTGTGGGACAGGAAGGTGATTTCTTAAAAGTAGCTGTGGATACAGACCTGGAAGGTTATGTATTTAAAGACTACATGAAAACCAGTGTAGAATTTAACAAAGCTGTTTCTGTAGAGGAAGAAAAAGCCAAAGAAGAAGACGAAGCCAAGCGTAAAGAAGAAGCTGACAAGGCAATGAAAGAGTTAGAAGCTGCAAAGAAAGCGGAGAGCAAGGCAGCAGAAACCAAAGCAGAGACGAAAGCGGAAACCAAGGCTGAGACAACGGCTGCAAAGAAAGAAACAACAGCTGCTCCAAAGGAAGAGACCAAGAAGGAAAAGACAAAAGAAACAGAGGCAGCCATAAAAGTGATTGCAGCCAATCCGGAAAAGGCAGAGGATGTGACAGTAGCTGCTCCAACTGTTAAACAGGAGACAAAAGCAGAAACAAAGGCAGAAACGAAAGCTGAGACAAAGGCGGAAACAGTAGCAGAAACAAAGACAGAAACCAAGTCAGAGGGACCTGGAGCAAAGAAAGAGACAAGCTCTTCCAAGAAGACAGAAAGTTCTGCTGTAGAGACAGCTTCCAGAACTGCACTGATCGCCTATGCACAGCAGTTCTTAGGAAATCCTTATGTATACGGCGGCACCAGTCTGACAAAGGGCGCTGACTGTTCCGGCTTTGTTATGAGTGTATTCTCTCATTTCGGTATCAGTACAGGACGCAGTTCCAGAGACCAGGCAGCAAGAGGAAAGGCAATCCCGGTCAGTGAAGTAAAACCAGGAGACCTTTTATTCTATGCCAGCGGCAGCTATATCAATCATGTAGGTATTTATGTAGGAAATGGAAAGATCATCCACTCCAGTACACCTGCTACCGGTATCTGCTATGCACCGTCTAATTACAGAACACCTTGCAAGGCAGTTACATTTTTTGACTGATCCTGTTGAAACGTAAAAGTACATAATCAAAATTAAATATGCATCATAATGCACATAAAAATGGGGGAGCCGGTTTTGGCTCCCCTGTTTGTTTTTATGAAGTTTTAAAAGTTTTTAGAATTCAGGTTCGATCAGTCCATAAGTACCATTTTTACGCTTGTACACTACATTTACCTGCTCAGTTTCGGAGTTCAGGAATACGAAGAAATTATGTCCTAACATTTCCATCTGAAGGCAAGCTTCCTCAGGATTTACTGGCTTCATAGCGAATTTCTTGGTTTTTACGATCTGAATATCATCTTCGTAAGCGGTATCTTCTTCATCCTCAATAAATGCCTGGGAGAATGCGATAGCTGCCTGCTTCTTGTCGATGAGTTTCTTTTTATATCTGCGGATCTGGCGTTCAATGATCTCTTCTACCAGATCAATGGATACATACATATCGGTGCTGCTTTCTTCAGCACGGATGGTGTTGCCTTTAACTGGAATGGTCACCTCGATTTTCTGTTGGTCTTTCTGAGCGCTGAGCGCTACGATCACTTCGGTGTCAGGAGTGAAAAAATGTTCCAGCTTTCCGATCTTCTTTTCAACGGCTGCTTTCAAACCTGGAGTTACCTCAATATTTCGTCCTGTTATGGTATAACGCATAATCATCAACTCCTTTTTCTGAGATATGCACATTATATCATGTTTATTATAAAATTACAACATAAAATCTCAAATTGACTAATAATTTATCTTAATTTTTTATAAAAAAAGTATATGTAGGGTGCAAATGGCTATTGAATTATTAATAGTGTACATGAAAAAATGTCAATAGTAACTGTGCATATTTTGATGAAAAACAGCAGATTTATGAGATATATACAAAAAAGAAAGGACAGGAAAATGTAAAAGGGGTGTAAAAAAGAACAGGGTAAAATATGTGGATAATGTGGATAAGTCGGTGTATAACTAGAAAATGCAGAAAAACCGATAAAAATCGATGTGGATAACTTTGGGGGAAAACTTTGTGGATAAGTGTGGACAATGTGGATGTGCACAAAATCGAACATACTTTTTGTGCAAGATGTCTGGTTTACCATAATATGGGGGGAAATGTAAACTTTTTATGAAGTCGTTGAATAAATCCCGCTCAAGTGTTACAATGTATTAGATTGTATCATAAGCGTACTGGCTGCATTTGCGGCACAGATGCAGGTTGAAAAGAATTTTCATTTATATAAGGAAGAAGTTAGGAGAACTTACCATGAACGTAATTGAGAAACTGTTCGGGACTCACAGTGAAAGGGAATTGAAGATGATCCGCCCGATTTTGGCGAAGATCGAAAACCTGCGCCCCGAAATGATTGCCAAGTCAGATGAAGAGCTGCGCGATCAGACCCGTATCCTGAAAGCAAAGCTGGCTGACGGAGCAACTCTGGATGATATTCTGCCAGAGGCATTTGCTACTGTCCGTGAGGCGGCAAGAAGAACACTGAATATGGAGCATTTCCCGGTACAGCTGATCGGTGGTATCGTACTCCATCAGGGCCGTATCGCAGAGATGCGTACAGGTGAAGGTAAAACCCTGGTATCTACCTGTCCGGCTTACCTGAATGCATTAAAGGGAAAAGGCGTACAGATCGTTACTGTCAACGATTACCTGGCAAAACGAGATGCTGAGTGGATGGGACAGGTATTAAACGACATGAACAGTGCTCAGAGAAAAGAAGCATATGCCTGCGACATTACCTATGTAACAAACAATGAACTTGGTTTCGACTACCTGCGTGATAACATGTCCATTTACAAAGAACAGCTGGTTCTGCGTGATCTGGATTACTGTATCATCGATGAGGTTGACTCTGTTCTTATTGATGAGGCAAGAACACCTCTGATCATTTCCGGACAGAGCGGCAAGTCTACCAAGCTGTATGAAGTATGTGACGTTTTAGCACGTCAGTTAGAGCGTGGTACTGTTTCCAAGGAATTCTCCAAGATCGATGCCATCATGGGTGAAGAGATCGAAGAGACCGGTGACTTCGTAGTAGACGAAAAAGATAAAGTAGTCAACCTGACTGAACAGGGCGTCAAGAAGGTAGAGGAATACTTCCACATTGATAACCTGGCTGATCCGGAAAATCTGGAGATCCAGCACAATATCATCCTTGCACTTCGTGCCAACAACCTGATGTTCCGCGATAAGGACTATGTGGTCAAGGACGACGAAGTCCTGATCGTTGATGAATTTACAGGACGTATTATGCCAGGCCGCCGTTATTCTGATGGTCTGCATCAGGCGATCGAAGCAAAAGAGCATGTAAATGTACGTCGTGAAAGCCGTACACTGGCTACCATTACTTTCCAGAACTTCTTCAATAAGTTCGCAAAGAAGGCAGGTATGACCGGTACCGCTCTTACAGAAGAGAAGGAATTCCGTAACATCTATGGAATGGACGTTATCGTGATCCCAACCAACCGTCCTGTTATCCGTAAGGACTTAGATGACGCTGTTTATAAGACCAAGAAAGAAAAATATAATGCAGTTGTTGAAGAAGTTGTAAAGGCACATGAGAAGGGACAGCCGGTTCTGGTTGGTACCATCACCATTGAGACTTCCGAACTTCTCAGCAAGATGCTGACCAAGAAGGGCATTCCTCATAAAGTCCTGAATGCAAAGTTCCATGAATTAGAGGCTGAGATCGTTGCAGATGCCGGTATCCATGGTTCCGTTACCATCGCTACCAACATGGCAGGCCGTGGTACCGATATTAAGCTGGATCAGGAGTCAAAGGATTTAGGCGGCTTAAAGATCATTGGTACAGAGCGTCATGAGTCCCGTCGTATTGACAACCAGCTGCGTGGACGTTCCGGACGTCAGGGAGACCCAGGTGAGTCCAGATTTTACCTGTCCCTGGAAGATGACCTGTTAAGACTGTTCGGTTCTGAGCGTCTGATGCATATGTTTGAGGCAATGGGCGTACCGGAAGGTGAGCAGATCGAGCATAAGATGCTTTCCAATGCTATTGAGAAGGCTCAGATGAAGATCGAGGGCAATAACTACGGTATCCGTGAGCAGCTGCTTAAATTTGACGAAGTAAACAATGAGCAGCGTGAAGTTATCTACAAAGAGCGCCGCAAGGTTCTGGATGGGGATAACATGCGTGATCTGGTTCTGAAGATGATCACTGACATTGTAGAGAATGCAGTAGATATGTCTGTTTCTGATGAAGATACAGCAGAGAAATGGGATCTCACTGAGTTAAACAATCTCCTTCTGCCGATCATTCCATTAAAGTCTGTTGTACTGACAGATGAGCAGAAGAAGTCCATGAAGAAGAACGAATTAAAGCACACCTTAAAGGAAGCTGCCATCAAGCTGTATGAGACAAAGGAAGCTGAATTCCCTGAGCCAGAGCAGATCCGTGAGATCGAGCGTGTGGTTCTTCTGAAGGTTATTGACAACAAGTGGATGTCACATCTGGATGATATGGATGCTCTCCGTGAAGGAATTGGCTTACAGGCATATGGCCAGAGAGATCCGGTTGTTGAGTACAAGATGCAGGGCTATGAGCTGTACGAGGCTATGATGGCTGCGATCCAGGAAGAAACTGTACGTATCCTGTTCCACATCCGTGTAGAGCAGAAGATCGAGAGAGAGTCTGCTGCCAAGGTTACAGGTACCAATAAGGATGCAACTCCGATCGCTCCAAAGAAACGTGATGAGCAGAAGATCTATCCAAACGATCCATGCCCATGTGGTTCCGGAAAGAAATATAAACAGTGCTGCGGACGTATTAAATAAGTCCTATATGAACGAATTGAAAAATCTTCCTGCGTGGCAGTAAACCATGCAGGGGGATTTTTGCAAAATAATTAAAAATTTATAATAAGAAAGCGGGTGAAGCTGTGGTTGAGTTAGACAATTTTAAATATACGTTATCAACGTATGACAAACCATTAGTGGAAGTGAGGGATTCACTTTGACCTGGATAATAAGGTCAGACGAATCGACGAATTAGATAAATCCATGGAAGAGCCGGGATTTTGGGATAATCCGGAGCGCTCTACCAAACTGGTGCGGGAAGCAAAACACTTAAAAGACGAAGTTGATACTTTCCGTGAACTGGAGCAGGAATATGAAGACATCCAGACCATGATCCAGATGGGTTATGAGGAAAATGATGCTTCTCTGATCCCTGAGATCCAGGAAATGTTAGATCATTTTTCAGAGACCCTGGAAAAGATGCGTATGAAGCTTCTGCTTTCCGGCGAATACGATGGCTATGATGCCATTTTACGTCTGAATGCAGGTGCAGGCGGAACAGAGTCCTGTGACTGGTGCAGCATGCTGTACCGTATGTACTGCCGTTGGGCTGAGAAAAAGGGCTTTAAGGTAGAAGTCCTTGACTATCTGGACGGTGATGAAGCAGGTATCAAATCTGTTACCATTCAGATCAGCGGGGAAAATGCCTATGGCTATCTCCGTTCCGAGCACGGTGTACACCGTCTGGTACGCATTTCCCCGTTTAATGCAGCAGGCAAGAGACAGACTTCTTTCGTGTCCTGTGATGTGATGCCGGATATTAAAGAAGACATTGATATTGAGATCAATCCGGACGATATCCGTATTGATACCTACCGTTCCAGTGGTGCCGGTGGACAGCATATCAATAAGACCTCTTCTGCGATCCGTATTACCCATTATCCTACAGGTATCGTTGTTACCTGCCAGAATGAGCGTTCCCAGTTCCAGAATAAGGACAAGGCAATGCAGATGTTAAAGGCAAAGCTGTATATGCTCCGCCAGGAGGAACAGGCAGCAAAGGCAGCCGGTATCCGTGGTGACGTAAAGGACAATGGCTGGGGAAGCCAGATCCGCTCTTATGTCCTTCAGCCTTATACTATGGTAAAAGACCATCGTACAGGGGAAGAAAGCGGAAATGTAGATGCTGTTTTAGATGGCTCTATTGACAACTTTATCAGTGCTTATCTGCGCTGGATGAGTCTTGGCTGTCCGAATAAAAATGCCATGTCAGACGATCAATAAGCATACGCATAATAAATTTACAAAGACTGCTGTAAGACGAAAAGCTATTTTACAGCAGTCTTTTTTATGTGTTATAGATGGATCTGAAATATTGTATACTTTGTTCTTAATTTAACATAAGAAAGTGGTTGCAATTCCCATAAAAGTATGTTAATATCTTCCTCATGAATACAGATGTGTTCGCGATACGGACATGGACAGGAAGGAAGAAAAGGGTTCATGGAGGACAAAAGTAAGTATTTTGTTGTAAAACAAAAGGCAGTGCCGGAAGTACTTTTAAAAGTCGTAGAGGCAAAGAAACTTCTGGAAACAGTAAGAGCCATTACTGTGCAGGAAGCTGCAGACCGGGTAGGGATCAGCCGCAGTTCTTTTTATAAATATAAGGACGATATTTTTCCTTTCTATGATAACACAAAGGGAAAAACGATTACACTGGTAGTTCAGATGGATGACAGACAGGGACTTTTAAGTGACCTGCTTCATGTGGTTGCAGTGTACCGGGCAAATATCCTTACCATCCATCAGAGTATTCCGGTCAACGGAGTCGCTACTTTGACACTGAGTGTGGAAGTAAGGGAAGATACGGGAAATGTTTCCAGTATGATCGATGAACTGGAAGTATTAGACGGTATCCATTATGTAAAGATACTGGCCAGAGAATAAAAACAAAGATCGGGCCGGTAAAAAATATCAGGTAGCATACAGGGAGCGAGAGATTATGATCAAGACAGCAGTTATGGGATACGGTACCATTGGATCTGGTGTTGCAGAGATCCTGGACCAGAATAAGGCAGAAGTTGCAAAAAGTGCAGGACAGGAAGTTGAATTAAAATATGTTCTGGATCTGAGAGATTTTCCGGACAGCCCGGTAGCAGATAAGATCATTCATGATTTTAAGATCATTGAAGAAGATCCGGAAGTACAGGTAGTAGTGGAGACTATGGGCGGATTAAATCCGGCATACCCATTTGTAAAGGCCTGCCTGTTGGCTGGAAAACATGTAGTTACTTCCAATAAGGCTTTAGTAGCTGCTTATGGAACAGAGCTGCTTGCGATTGCAAAAGAAAAACAGGTAAACTTCTTCTTCGAGGCAAGTGTAGGCGGCGGAATTCCCATCATCCGTCCATTATACCGCTGCCTGATGGGCGAGCGCATTGAAGAAATCACAGGTATCTTAAACGGAACCACCAACTATATCCTGACTAAGATGGATAAAGAGGGCGAAACTTTTGAAAATGCCTTAAAAGAGGCTCAGAACCTGGGATATGCAGAGCGCAATCCGGAAGCAGACGTAGAAGGCCATGATACCTGTCGTAAGATCGCGATCTTAACTTCAATGGCAACGGGAAAGACTGTTAATTACGAAGATATTTATACAGAAGGTATTACCAAAATTACAGATATCGATTTTAAGTATGCAGAGAAAATGGGAACCTCCATTAAGCTGTTTGGAACCAGCCGCATCAAGGATGGCAAGGTAAGCGCTTATGTAGCTCCTGTTATGATCAGTAAGAACAATCCGTTATACTCTGTAAATGATGTATTTAACGGCATCGTTGTAAAGGGAAATATGCTGGGAACTTCTATGTTTTACGGAAGTGGCGCAGGAAAACTGCCAACAGCCAGCGCGGTAGTTGCAGATATTATCGAAGCAGTACAGAATATAGACAAAAATGTTCCACTTGGCTGGACTGATGAAAAACAGGAGATCCTTCCTATGGATCAGACCAAGTTCCGCTACTTTATCCGTGTTGCAGGCTCTTACAGAAACAAAGAGCAGGAGTTAAATGAGTATTTCGGCAAGGCCGAGGTGATCGAACTCTACGGAATGGATGAATTTGCGATCCTTACAAAAGAAATGACAGAGGGAGAATTAAAGGCAGCTGCAAGCGCCTTTGATACAAAAGCCCAGTCACGTTCTGAATATGGTATCAAGCAGATGATCCGTGCGGTGCTGTAATTCATACTTCAATAAATAAACAGGTAAAATAATAAAAGCCATTCTCTTAATATAAAAACGAGAGAATGGCTTTTTGCGTGTTCAATATTAATTTTATGAAACAAACTAGTTTGCCGGTGCATCTGCATCTGAAGCTGTTGCTGCATCTGGTAGATCAACTGGTTGATCTGCGGTCCCTTTACCGGGTCACGGAGCAGATCATAATAATTGATCAGGCTGTAAAAGAAGAACATGGTAAGAGCGATCGCGATCACACTGAAGATAAAACCAGCCAGTGCCTTACCTGGATATTTCTTTCCCGGACGGATGTCCGCGTTTTTTGCCATAATGGCAAGCACGATACCGATTACTCCGCAGATCAGTCCCATAGGAGTGTTCTTTCCGCTTACAAGGGAAAATGGCAGATAAAAAAGGCTGCAGATAATACCTGCAATACCGCTGATCAGGGAGCAGGCTGCCAGCTGTTCCGCTGAGCTGGATGTTTTTCTTGGTTTTTTGGAAGTATTATTCATAAGTTAAAGTAGGATCCTTTCTATTTCGCTTATTATAGCATGAAAAACAATCACTGTCCAGACAAGGGCAAGTCTTGCATAAGGTCCGCGGATGAATTATAATAAAACCTCAGAACGACAAAAAATATGTGAGGACTATCAATGGATATTATTAAAGCACTGGCAGAAGAACTGAATATTGGACGCCACCAGGCAGAGGCAGCTGTAAAGCTCATTGACGAAGGCAATACCATTCCGTTCATTGCCAGATACCGTAAAGAAGCAACCGGTTCATTAAATGATGAAGTTTTAAGAAATTTAGATGAACGTTTAAAATATTTAAGAAACCTGGAAGACAGGAAAGAGCAGGTCATCAGTGCTATTTCTGACCAGGGAAAAATGACAGCAGAACTGGAAAAACAGATCCGTGAAGCGGCAACTTTAGTGGCAGTAGAAGACTTATATCGTCCATACAAGCCAAAACGCCGTACCAGGGCTATGATCGCCCGTGAAAAGGGCTTAGAGCCTTTGGCAAATGTGATCCTTTTACAGAATTTAAAAGAACCTGTGGAAAAAGCGGCAGAGGCCTATATTTCTGTTGAAAAAGGCGTAGAAAGTGTTCAGGATGCCATTAACGGTGCCATGGACATTCTTGCAGAAGGCATTTCTGACGATGCAAAATACCGCACCTATATCAGAAACATTACCATGAACAAGGGACTTCTCCAGTCAACTGCAAAGGATGGGGAAAAGCAGTCTGTTTATGAGACATACTATAATTACGAAGAACCGGTGAAAAAAGCAGCCGGACACCGCATCCTTGCATTAAACAGAGGAGAAGATGAGAAGATCCTTACTGTAAAGGTGGCAGCGCCAACAGAGCAGATCTTAGGATACCTGGAAAAACAGGTGATCACAAAGGAAAATCCATATACCACACCTGTATTAAAGGCAGTGACCCAGGACAGCTACAGCCGTCTTATTGCTCCTTCTGTAGATCGTGAGATCCGCAGTGAACTGACTGATAAGGCACAGGAAGGTGCTATCCGTGTATTTGGAAAGAACTTAGAGCAGCTTCTTATGCAGCCTCCAATTGCTGGTAAAGTAGTATTAGGCTGGGACCCGGCATTCCGTACCGGCTGTAAGCTGGCTGTAGTGGACAGTACCGGCAAAGTATTAGATACTGTAGTTATTTTCCCAACTGCCCCACAGAACAAGGTGGCAGAGTCCAAGAAAATATTAAAAGACCTGATCCATAAATATGGCATTTCCCTGATCTCTGTGGGAAACGGAACTGCTTCCAGAGAGTCTGAACAGATCATCGTAGAGCTGTTAAAGGAATTAAAAGAGCAGGTACAGTATGTGATCGTAAATGAGGCCGGTGCTTCTGTTTATTCTGCAAGCAAGCTGGCAACAGAAGAATTCCCGAAGTTCGATGTAGGACAGAGAAGCGCAGTTTCTATTGCAAGAAGACTTCAGGACCCACTGGCTGAACTGGTAAAGATCGATCCAAAATCCATTGGTGTAGGCCAGTATCAGCATGATATGAACCAGAAGAACCTGGGAGAAGCATTGGGCGGCGTTGTAGAAGACTGTGTAAATAAAGTAGGCGTTGATTTAAATACAGCATCTGCTTCCCTGTTAGAATATGTTTCCGGTATCAACAAGACTCTTGCAAAGAACATTGTGGCATACAGAGAGGAAAATGGTGCTTTTAAGAACCGTAAGCAGCTGTTAAAGGTAGCAAAACTGGGTCCAAAGGCATTTGAACAGTGTGCCGGATTTATGAGGATCACAGGAGGCGATAACCCATTAGACGGTACCAGCGTTCATCCGGAAAGCTATGAGGCAGCAGGAAAGCTGTTGGAGAAATTGGGATACACAGAAGATCAGCTGTCCCATGGCGGTTTAAATGGTATCAGCAAAAAGATTGGTGATTATAAGAAAATGGCCCAGGAAATGGGCGTAGGTGAGATCACACTTCGTGATATTACCGCTGAACTGGAAAAACCGGCCAGAGACCCGCGAGATGAGATGCCGCGTCCTGTTTTAAGAAGTGACATTATGGAAATGAAAGACTTAAAGCCGGGAATGGTATTAAAGGGAACCGTGCGAAATGTCATTGACTTTGGTGCGTTTGTGGATATCGGCGTTCATCAGGACGGCCTGGTACACATTTCCCAGATGACAGACCGTTATATTAAGCATCCATTAGAGGCAGTAAGCGTAGGCGACGTGGTAGATGTGAAGATCTTAAGCGTAGATATGGACAAGAAGAGGATCGCTCTTACAATGAAGGGAGTAAAGGATGGTAATTGATACTTGGGGTCCGGAGGAAACAAGGGCTTTTGGAAAGAAAATGGGACAGGAAGCAAGACCGGGACAGGTGATCTGCTTAAACGGTGACCTGGGAGTGGGAAAGACTATCTTCACCCAGGGATTTGCAGAGGGACTGGGGATCGATGAGCCGGTAAACAGCCCGACATTTACCATTGTCCAGCAGTATGATACAGGAAGACTGCCGCTTTATCATTTTGACGTATACCGTATCGGTGATATCAGCGAAATGGACGAGATCGGATACGAAGACTGTTTCTACGGAGACGGCGTTTCTCTCATCGAATGGTCCCAGCTGATTGAGGAGATCCTTCCGGAACATGTGACAGAGATCACCATTGAAAAAGACCTGGAAAAAGGATTTGACTACAGAAAGATACGGGTGGAGGAAAAATAATGAAAGTTCTTGGTATTGAAAGTTCATCTTTAGTAGCCAGTGTGGCACTTGTAACAGATGACATTCTCACAGCAGAATATACAGTAAACTTTAAAAAGACCCATTCCCAGACACTCCTTCCCATGTTAGATGAGATCGTAAAAATGCTGGGACTGGACCTGGAGACTATTGATGCCATTGCAGCAGCAGGGGGCCCGGGCTCCTTTACCGGTCTTCGTATTGGCGCAGCTACTGCAAAAGGACTGGGACTGGCATTAAAGAAGCCTCTGATCCATGTACCTACAGTAGATGCTATTGCTTACAATATGTGGGGGGCATCCGGTCTTATCTGCCCCATTATGGACGCAAAAAGATGCCAGGTATATACAGGACTGTACCACATGGAAAATGGAATTGAGACGGTTATGGAGCAGTGCCCTATGGATATGGGAGAACTGATCGAACAGTTAAATAAACAGTCTGAGCGTGTGATCTTCTTGGGAGACGGCGTACCGGTATACAAGGCCATGATCGAAGAGAAAATGACAGCTCCTTATGTATTTGCACCTGCCCAGATGAACAGACAGCGTGCATCCTGCGTGGCAGCTCTTGGTATGAAAGCTCTGACAGAAGGCTATACAGGAGCAAAAGTCCAGCCTGCAGACGAATTTGTACCGGATTACCTGCGTAAATCCCAGGCAGAAAGACAGCGGGAGGCAGAGGCTTCACCAGACGGACAGGCAGGAAAACTTCCGGGAGATTATTGATCACTGTTTATTACAAGAATTGGGAGAAAGAGATAAATGTGTGTAAATGAGGCTGGATCGATCCGCCTGATGGAAGAAAAAGATGTAGAACAGGTGGAAGAGCTGGAAAAACAGTGCTTTTCTGTTCCTTGGTCTGAAAATATATTAAAAGACGGGCTCACCGGCAGGTTTGATACCTACCTGGTATGGGAAAAAGACGGGATCGTAGCAGGCTACTGTGCTTTAAGAGTTCTTGCAGATGAGGGAGAGATCCAGCGTATTGCGGTCCTTCCTTCCTGGCGCCGTCATGGAATAGCCAAAAGCCTGATGGAAGCCATGATACAGGTATCTAAAGAAAAAGGGGCTGTTCAGATGTCACTGGAAGTGCGGGAAAGCAATACAGGCGCCAGAAAACTGTATGAAAATTATGGTTTTATCCAGGAAGCAGTCCGCAAAAATTACTATGAAAACCCGGTAGAAAATGCCTGCATCATGTGGAAACATGAGTTGTAAGAAACTACCAGTAAAAACAGGAATAAAATCCGTATATAATGGAGAGGGACGGGAGACGTTCCTCTCTTTCGTTTATGGTAAAGTCACGTTTCGGTGACAGGTCCGCTTACGAAAAGAGGCAGAGAAAGGCGAGGATACAAATATGAGAAAAATAGGACCAGACGGGCAGTTGGAAAGGATGATATGCAATGCCTGCGGTAAGAAACTGGCGGTCAGACAGGGGATCGTGTTAGAAGGAGCTATAAGCATTGACCACACATGGGATTATTTCTCGGAAAAAGACGGGCAGGTGGATCATTTTGACCTGTGTGAAGAGTGCTATGATCAGCTGACAGCCACTTTTAAAATACCGGTAGAAACAGAAGAACAGACAGAGTATTTATAGCCATTCTACAAGGACAGGCTCAATTTTCCTCAGCACTTGATTATTAAGCTGCAAATGTGATATGATTTGGAAAGTTAAATGTATGATGTTCCTGCATAGAACATGCAACGGGAACATAATGAAAGAAAATGAGGAAAAAATATGTTAGATATATGTTTACTTGGAACAGGCGGTATGATGCCTCTTCCTTACCGGTGGCTTACATCCATGATGGCCAGGTGCGCAGGCAGCAATCTTCTCATTGACTGTGGAGAAGGCACCCAGATCGCGTTAAAAGAAAAAGGATGGAGCCCGAAGCCGATTGATGTGATCTGCTTTACCCATTACCACGCAGACCATATCAGCGGCCTTCCAGGGCTTCTTCTGACTATGGGAAATGCAGAGCGCACAGAACCGCTGACACTGATTGGACCAAAGGGATTAGAGCGTGTGGTAAATGCTTTATGCATGATCGCTCCGGAACTTCCATTTGACCTTAAATTTATTGAATTGACAGAACAGGAAGAAAGCTTACAGATCGGTCCTTACATGATCGATGCGTACCGTGTGAACCATAAGGTGATCTGCTATGGATATTCGATCCGTATTCCAAGAAAAGGCCGGTTTGATGTAGACCGTGCAAGAGAGCAGATGATCCCTCAGAAATTCTGGAGCCGTCTCCAGAAAGGGGAGATCATCGAAGAAGATGGACGGACATTTACTCCGGATATGGTACTGGGAGCAGACAGAAGAGGCTTAAAAGTTACTTACTGTACAGATACACGCCCAGTTCCGGTGATCGCACAGTATGCAAAAGACGCAGATCTTTTTATCTGTGAAGGCATGTACGGTGAAAAGGAAAAGGCAGCAAAAGCAAGGGAATATAAGCATATGACCTTTTATGAGGCTGCAAACCTGGCAAAAGAGGCTCAGCCTGCACAGATGTGGCTGACTCATTACAGCCCGTCTCTTACAAGACCGGAAGAATATATGGAGGAAGTAAAACAGATCTTTCCAAGGGCAAAGGCTGCCAGAGATGGCTGGACTGTGGAACTGGAGTTTGACGAGGAGTAACAGGTGCCCGGAGAGGACATATTCCAAGAGCACATATAAAGGATAAGGTGGAAATATGAATACAACTGCATCAGAAGATGTTTTAATACTGGCAATTGAAAGCTCCTGTGATGAAACAGCAGCTTCCGTTGTGAAAAATGGACGTACAGTACTGTCAAATGTGATCTCATCCCAGATCGCGACCCATACGGTATATGGAGGCGTAGTGCCGGAGATCGCTTCCAGAGAGCATATAAAGGCGATCAACTATGTAATAGAGCGGGCACTGACAGAGGCAAATGTGACTCTTGAGGACATTACAGCTATCGGTGTTACCTATGGACCGGGATTGGTAGGCGCATTATTAGTAGGCGTGGCAGAGGCAAAGGCCATTGCTTATGCTGCCCATAAGCCATTGATCGGCGTTCATCATATTGAGGGCCATGTATCTGCCAATTTTATTGAAAATCCGGATCTGGAGCCGCCTTTTGTGTGCCTGATCGTATCTGGTGGACATACCCATCTTGTGATCGTAAAAGATTACGGAGAGTTTGAGATTATTGGAAGGACCAGGGATGATGCTGCAGGTGAAGCTTTTGATAAAGTAGCAAGAGCAGTAGGCTTAGGCTATCCAGGTGGTCCAAAGGTAGATAAGGCAGCAAAAGAGGGAAATCCACATGCTATGGAATTTCCGCGGGCAAAAGTAGCAGACTCTCCTTATGATTTCAGTTTCAGCGGCTTAAAATCTGCAGTGCTGAACTATATTAACCATGCAAAAATGACAGGAGAAGAGATCTATGTGCCGGATCTGGTAGCCTCTTTCCAGAATGCAGTGGTAGATGTCCTTGTAAGCAGGGCTATTACTGCAGCTAAAGAATATGGCTATAAGAAGCTGGCTATTGCAGGCGGAGTGGCTTCCAACAGCGCTCTTCGTGCAGCTATGAAAGAAGCCTGCGATAAGAACGGTATTACATTTTATCATCCATCTCCTATTTTTTGTACCGATAATGCAGCCATGATCGGTGCAGCGGCTTACTATGAGTATAAAAAGGGAAATCGCTCCGGATGGGACTTAAATGCAGTTCCAAATTTAAAATTAGGGGAAAGATAACAGGGAAACAGGGGTAAGAAGGAATGAAAGAACATTGCACAGCGGTCGTCCTTGCAGCAGGCAGAGGCACCCGTATGGGAACACAGACAGCAAAACAGTATCTGGAATTACAGGGTAAGCCTATTCTTGTATATGCACTGGAAGTCTTTGAACAGTCAGCGGTAGTGGATGATATCCTGCTTATGACAGATAAAGACCACGTAGAGTACTGTAAAAAAGAGATCTGTGAGAAATATGGTATAAAGAAAGTGTCAGCTGTAGCTCCAGGCGGAAAAGAACGCTATGAGAGTGTATGGAAGGCGCTGTGCATTTTAAAAGAACGGGGACAGTCTGGCTTTGTGATGATCCATGACGGTGCAAGACCTTTTATTACAGATGAGATCCTGAAACGGGTATACGAGCAGGTGCAGGTACAAAAAGCCTGTGTTGTTGGTATGCCGGTAAAAGATACCATAAAGCTTATCAACAAAGAAAAGCAGATCAAAGAAAGCCCGGACCGCTCTCTTGTATGGCAGGCCCAGACTCCCCAGGCTTTTGAGCTGTCTCTTATTGTAGAGGCCTTTGAACGTCAGCTAAAGGAGGACTGCAGCCATATCACAGATGATGCCATGGTAGTTGAAAAACAGATGGGGGTTCCTGTTTATATGGTAGAGGGAAGCTATAATAATATAAAGATAACCACACCGGAAGATCTGGTCATTGCCAGGGCATTTTTGAATGTTTAGAAGGGTCTGAAAAAGAACCTGAAAAAGTTTTTGAAAAAATATAAAAAAAGTGTTGACATATACTTCCAACCATGATATTATAACTGAGCTGCTGATGAACAGCAACAAAGTAAGAAAAAACAAGAAAAAATAAATTAAAAAAACTCTTGACAAAACGTTTCTTATCTTGTATAATCGAAAAGCACGTTTGGAGAGATATCGAAGCGGTCATAACGAGGCGGTCTTGAAAACCGTTTGTCCGAAAGGGCGCGTGGGTTCGAATCCCACTCTCTCCGTTTAGGGCAAACAAAACAAACTGCCCTTACAAATAAATATTTGTTTATGAATCAACCAAGCAGAAGTACCCAAGTGGTTGAAGGGGCTCCCCTGGAAAGGGAGTAGGTCGTTAGTAGCGGCGCGAGGGTTCAAATCCCTCCTTCTGCGCTTTAACTTATGAAGGAAAACTCCTTCAAAAAGTTAAAAAAGTTCTTGACAAACCGGAAA
>OGLW01000610.1_pt1 | contig 16076 bp, 15 predicted proteins | sample 1572961 | NCBI WGS metagenome assembly OGLW01 (sample SAMEA2581880, study PRJEB24529) | metagenome | biome: Human gut stool | place: China | collected 2011
CCATACTGAAACTCTTAAACATGGGGTGTCTCCTTTTCTCTTTTAATGTAACGTTCTGTAAATATACAAGTTTTTTACAGGGCAAAAGACGCCGAAACTACTGATCTATCCCAAACGATCTGTTTGGGACACATCAGCGGTCCCGGAGTGTTCCTTTTGCACCTGTCTTCATGCAAATATAGGGTGGAGTAAACTCCACCCTAACATGAATGAAAGCCCGCTACCAAATGTCTATGCGGCCTTGCGTACAAGCACGCAATCCACATAGCCGCCCGGCAACACTTTCATGATAATTACTTTCTGATTCCCAGCTTTTCGATCAGAGCACGGTAGCCTTCCAGATCGGTCTTCTTCAGGTAATCAAGAAGTCCTCTTCTGTGTCCAACCATCATCAGAAGTCCTCTTCTGGAGTGATGATCCTTTGGATTCTGCTGAAGATGAGCGGTCAGTTCAGCAATTCTCTCTGTCAGAATAGCGATCTGAACTTCTGGTGAACCGGTATCTCCTGCCTTACGTCCGTACTGTGCGATAATCTCTGCTTTCTTTTCCTTAGAAATCATGGTAATTCCTCCTAAAATAATTTAATTTTCTCACCTTAAACCAGGCTGCCGGCTGGAGTCACCAGGCAACGGGGCTTCGGCGTTCTTTTATACTTGGTTATTTTAACCGGGTTGTAAAGGGGATTTTCCGCAAAATACTTAAGAGCAAATTCTTTGTCTTTTTCGATCCGTTCTTTTAACTCTTCTAAAGAAGCAAATTTCTGTTCTCCCCTGTCAAACTCCAAAAGCTGGACCTCGATCATTTTTCCGTAAATGTCTCCGTCAAAATCAAAGATAAATGTCTCTACGCCTACCGGATTATCCCCATGGATCGTAGGTTTCCTGCCGATATTAGTAACTCCCTTATAATATTTTCCCTGTGCAAGGACTCTGGATACATAGACCCCGAATTTGGGCAGACGTTTGTTTGCCGGCGGGATGATATTGGCTGTTGGAAAGCCCAGTCTCGGTCCTCCGATATGGTTGCCGTGGACTACAATGCCGTGGATGGCATATGGTTCTCCTAACAATTCATTTGCTTTTGCCACATTTCCCAGGGAAAGTTCTTCCCGGATATAGGTGCTGCTGATGTCTCTTCTGTGATCTTTTTCTTTTTGGATCACATGAAGTTCAAATCCCAGCTCTTTGCTTAAAGATCTGAGAAGTTCTACATTTCCGGCGCCTTTGTAGCCAAAACTGCAGTCCGGCCCCACTACCATGGCTTTTGCCCGCATCCGTTTTACCAAGATATCCTTTACAAATACAGAAGGGTCCATTTTACGCACATCATCTGTAAAAGGATACTCCACCAGGTAATCGATCCCCATTTTTTCCATATTATGACGTCGTTCTTCACTGGTTGTGATCACAGTGGCAGCTTCACCTGTAACAAGGCTTAATGGGGCTGTGCTGAAGGTAAAAATAGCAGTTGCATAGCCCAGTGTTTCTTTCAGTTCTTCCATTGTATGCAGAAGCTTCTGATGTCCTCTGTGTCTTCCGTCAAATTTTCCAAGAGTTACCACAGTGGGCTCTTCCAGCTGAAAATCCACTGTATCTGCTATATATTTCATCAGTTTCCTTCTCCATCCGGCATGAACATTTTCCATGGTTTCCACCAGTGTTTTTCTTCCTGGTATTCATATACACCCATAAAGATCCCCTGGCTGTTGTACATACGGTATCTGTCTCCGCTTTTTCTTTCTTCTAAAGATGTACTTTTTTCCAGGTCTAACTGCTGTTTAAAGCAGGGATTTCCATTTTTCAAAGCCTTGTCCCCTTCTGCTGTTGTGTATACAGGCAGATAACCTTCTAAGGCTTCTTCCAGAGAACAGATATATTCTCCTACTTTTCCTTCATCTCTTAAAACTTCGATCTCATCTAGTTTCAAACTGTCTTTTACCTGAAAACGGTCTACACGGGTACGCAGGAGAGACTCCATGCAGCCCCCGACTCCTAATTTAGCTCCAATATCTTCACAGAGAGTTCTTATGTAGGTTCCTTTGGAACAGCTGACTGTCATCCAGACTCTTGGCAGTTCTATTTTTTCAACAGAAATATCTAAGATCTGTACTCTTCTTGCCTTGCGCTCTACTTCTTTTCCTGCTCTTGCAAGGTCGCAAAGCTTCTTTCCATCTACTTTTAAAGCAGAGTACATAGGAGGGATCTGGTCATAATCTCCCTTAAAATCCAGGATCACCTGGCGCACCTGTTCTTCATCCAGTTCTAACGCCTTTTCATGATCTTCCGTAAGCACCGTTCCTGTGGTATCCTGGGTGTCCGTAGTCTGTCCTAAAAGAAGCACTGCCTCATAGGTTTTGGACCGGTCTGTAAGCATGTCACAAAGCCTTGTCCCATTTCCCAGACACACCGGAAGGACGCCCTTGGCCGCCGGATCAAGGGTTCCCGTATGGCCGATCTTTTTCTGTCTTAAAATCCCTCGAAGCCGGGCTACAACATCATGGGATGTATAGCCCGGCTCTTTATACACATTAATGATTCCGTGATACATTTAAACCTCCCCGGCTGCCGCAGCATCTAACTGCTTGGCAATGTGAAGGGACAGATTATTGATCACATCATGAATACTTCCGGACATGGTACAGCCTGCTGCACGCACATGACCGCCGCCGCCAAAATAGAACGCTACCTGGCTTACATCTACGATTTTCTGGGAACGCAGACTTACCTTATACTGCTGAGGTCCTGTCTCATACAGGAAAATAGCAACCTCCACTCCCTCTGTAAGACGCAGCTGGTCGATGATACCGTCAAGGTCTTTTCCGGTCACACCGTAAAAGTCCAGATCAGACTGGCGCAGGGCACTGAAAATGGCCTTTCCATCAAGGAAGGTAATGCTTTCAAGAAGCGCTCTTCCCATGATCTGGTTCTGCACATAAGTCTTTTTGTAGAAGCTGTTGTCAATGATGCTTCCAAAGTCAACGCCTTTTCCCATCAGGAAACCGGCAATCTCCATCGTCTTTGCAGAAGTGCAGGAATACTTGAACACACCGGTATCATGTACGATCCCTGTATACAGGCATTCTGCCACATTTTTATCCACGTTATCCAGATTTAACTGTTCAAAAAGGACTTCGCTGGCAGAACTTGCATCAGCTGCCACTAAATTGACCTGGCAGTAACGGGTGTTGGTTACGTGATGATCGATGCAAAGGCTTTTTTTCGCCCGCTTCAGATACACGTTAAAATCCCCCAGACGTTCTTCATCACTGCTGTCAAGGCAGATGCAAAGCTCATATTCTTTGTCATCTGTTTCATGGTGGATCTCATCATAGCCCTTTAAATAGGCAAATTTTGAGGAAGCTTCCTCCAGATATACAGCTGCCTGTATATCCGGATAGGAAGCAAGAAGATAATTATACAGACCCAGAGTAGAGCCGAGGCAATCGCCATCCGGTCTTACATGGCCCAAAATCGCTACAGACTTTGTTCCTTCTAACGCCTGTTCAAGAACCGTCATTCCAGTCCCTCCTCCTCATCATCATGAAGATCTTTTGTCACTTCATCGATCAGTTTTGACATGTTTACGCCATATTCAATAGACTGATCCAGTATAAATTTAATTTCAGGAGTGTTACGTAAATTGACTCTGTGAGCCAGTTCCCGGCGCACGAAGGAAGCTGCGCTGCGCAGTCCTTCGATGGTTGCCTTGCCGGCTTCTTCATCACCTAACACACTGATATATGCCTTGCAGTATTTTAAGTCCGGAGTTACCTCTACGGCTACAACACTGGTCAGCGGATGGATCCTCGGGTCTTTGATCTCAGAACGGATGATCTGACTTAATTCCCTCTGGACCTCCATATTGATCCTTGTATTTTTAATGCTGTTTTTACGCATTATGATCCCTTTCTTTCAAAAACGAAACTATATTCTATACAGCAGACTATCTAGGAACCTCTACCATCATATAAGCTTCGATCTGGTCATCTTCCTGAAGATCATTGAACTTCTCGAATACAAGACCACACTCATATCCTGCAGCAACTTCCTTTACATCGTCCTTGAAACGCTTTAAGGAAGCTAAAGGTCCATCGTAGATCTGCTCGCCTTCTCTTGTAATACGGCAGCTGCAGCCTCTCTGGAACTTGCCATCCAGTACATAGGAACCCGCGATGGTGCCAACACCGGAAGCCTTGAACAGCTGACGGATCACTGCATGACCGATCACCTTCTCCTCGAATACAGGATCCAGCATACCCTTCATAGCAGCTTCTACATCTTCGATGGCCTGGTAGATGACCTTGTACAGACGTACATCTACTTTCTCACGCTCTGCAATGGATTTTGCAGTTGCATCAGGACGTACATTGAAACCAATGATGATGGCATTGGAAGCAGAAGCCAGGGAAACGTCAGACTCATTGATAGCACCAACGCCGCCGTGGATTACCTTTACTACTACCTCTTCATTAGACAGCTTGGTCAGGCTCTGCTTTACTGCTTCTACAGAACCCTGAACGTCTGCCTTGATGATCAGAGGAAGTTCCTTTACATTTCCTGCCTTGATCTGGCTGAACAGATCATCCAGAGACAGTTTTGCCTTAGTATCTTCCAGAAGCTTGTTCTTGCTCTCAGAAATGAAGGTTTCTGCAAAGCTTCTTGCTTCTTTCTCATTCTCAGTTGCTACGAATACCTCACCAGCCTGCGGAACATCATTTAAACCTAAGATCTCTACAGGAGTGGATGGACCAGCCTCTTTTACTCTGCGGCCCTTATCATCCATCATAGCACGGATCTTACCATAGCATGCACCTGCAGCAATGGTGTCACCTACTCTTAAGGTACCTTTCTGTACCAGTACAGTTGCAACAGGTCCTTTGCCCTTATCCAGCTCAGCCTCGATCACAAGTCCACGGCCCTTACGGTTTGGATTTGCCTTTAATTCAAGAACATCTGCTGTTACCATTTCCAGAAGGTCTGTGATACCCTCTTTTGTATGTGCGGATACAGGAACGAAAATAGTGCTGCCGCCCCAGTCTTCCGGGATCAGCTCATATTCAGCCAATTCCTGTTTTACTTTGTCAATGTTTGCACTTGGCTTATCGATCTTGTTGATAGCAACGATGATCTCTACGCCAGCTGCCTTTGCATGGTTGATCGCCTCAACAGTCTGTGGCATAACGCCGTCGTCTGCTGCTACTACCAGGATAGCGATATCAGTAGACTGGGCACCTCTCATACGCATAGCTGTAAATGCCTCATGTCCAGGTGTATCAAGGAAGGTGATCTTTCTGCCGTTGATCTCAATAACAGAAGCACCGATGTGCTGGGTGATACCGCCTGCCTCTCTTGCAGTTACGTTAGTCTGACGGATGGCATCCAGAAGGGATGTTTTACCATGGTCAACGTGACCCATTACGCAGACTACAGGAGGTCTGGAAACCATATCTGCCTCGTTTTCGTCCTCTTCTTTCAGAAGTTCAGCAATTACGTCTACCTTTTCTTCCTGCTCGCAGAGAACATCAAATTCCATTGCGATCTCTTCTGCCTGATCGTAGTCGATCTCCTGGTTTAAGGTAACCATCTGTCCCTTTAAGAACAGCTTCTTAACGATAACGGATGGCTGCAGCTTCATCTTATCAGCCAGTTCCTTAATAGTTAAGCGCTCTGGAAGGGTAATGGTCTTAACATCCTCAACCTTAGCCTCTTCTTTCTTAGGCTGTGGCATGATGAAAGCTCCCTTTCCTGTCTTTGGTGCTTTCTTCTTTCCGTCTTCTTCTCTGTCTCTCTTGTCAAAACGGTCATTCTTATGAGCGTTCTTGTTTGCCTGACGGGTGCTGCTTGGCTTGGTCTGGATCGGGGTATCAAAAGCAGATGAACGGTTGTCTCTGTTTCCAGATGAACGGCGGTTGTCTCTGCTGCCGTTTCTGCTTGTATTGTCCTTATCCTTATCTTCTCCGAAACGGGAGCCAAAGCCGCCCTGATTTCTGTCACGGTTCTGGAAACCGCCCTGTGGTCTGCCATCGCGGTTCTGATAGCCGCCCTGTGGTCTGTCTCCACGGTTCTGATAGCCAACCCCCTGTGGTCTGTCCCCACGGTTCTGGAAGCCACCCTGTGGTCTGTCTCCACGGTTCTGATAGCCAACCCCCTGTGGTCTGCCGTCACGGTTCTGATAACCGCCCTGTGGTCTCTCACCACGGTTATCTCTTCCCTGATAGCCGCCGTTTCTTCCATCACGATTCTGGTAGCCGCCCTGTGGTCTGTCTCCACGGTTATTATCTCTTCCCTGGTAGCCGCCGTTTCTTCCATCACGGTTCTGATAGCCGCCCTGTGGTCTCTCACCACGGTTATTGTCTCTTCCCTGGTAGCTGCCGTTTCTTCCATCACGGTTCTGATAACCGCCCTGTGGTCTCTCACTGCGGTTATCTCTTCCCTGGTAGCCGTTCTGGCTTCTTCCCTGGAAATCTCCTCTTTCAGCCTGTGCAGGCCTGCTCTCTGCTGCCGGAGCAGATGCTTCCTGTACCTGTGGCTTTACTTCTGCCGCCTGTACCGGTTTGGTTTCTTCTGCCTTAGCAGGTGCCTGCTGTGGCTTTGGCTGCTGCTTTGGTACCGGACGCTTGATCTGCTGCTGTGCGTTCTGCGGACGGAATACAGCTGTCAGTTTCTTCTTTGCAGGCTCTGTCTTTCCCTCTTTCTTCTGGCTAACAGCATTTCTTACCATATTTTCCTGGTCCTTAGATACGCTGGAAGCTGCAAAAAGAGCTGCAGAGCTGTCTTTCTGTTTAATAATATCTAATACTTCTTTACTGGTCTTACCCAGTTCATTTGCCAGTTCACTTACTCTCATTCAAACTACCTCCATTTACATTCATCCGTGATGCCAGGGTCTTGGCAAATCCTGCGTCCTCTACTGAAAGGGAAGCACGAAATTCCTGTCCCATAGCATGCCCAAGTTCCTCTTTTGTGCCGAACAGATAGATGGGAACTTTATAGTGAGTACACATATTGGTAAACATTTTCTTTGTATTATCAGAAGCTTCTTCTGATACGATCACCATATGGGAACGTCCGCTTTTAACGGATTTCTCTGTAGAAAATTCTCCGCTGACCACTTTTCTCGCTCTGGTCGCCAGTCCGATCATACTAAATACTTTATTCTTGTCTGTCAATTTCTTCCATCTCCTTTTCCAGAGTCTCATAAACTTCTCTGGGGATCGCCATTTTAAAGGATCGTTCCAGGCCTCTGCCTTTCACAGCCTTCTTAAAGCACTCCATAGACGGGCACAGATAAGCACCCCGGCCGTTTTTACGTCCGGTAGCATCTAATAAGATCTCACCTTCGGCTGTTTTGATCACTCTAATCATTTCTTTTTTACTTTTCATCTCACCGCAGCCAATGCACTGCCTCAGCGGGATCTTCTTTACACTCACCTTTGATCACTCCTCATCTTCCGGAAAATCTTTTTACTGTTCGTTGTTTTCTTCCTGGTAGTCATCCTGAGCTGGCTCTTCTGTTGCTTCCTGCTCTGCATCTTCTGCATTCTCTTCCTCATAAGAAGGAGCCGGAGCATCACCGTACTGTAAGCCCATCTGCTCAAACAGGCCAATTTCCTTTGCCTGTGTCTCGCTCTTGATATCGATCTTAAATCCAGTCAGTCTTGCTGCAAGACGTGCATTCTGTCCCTCTTTACCGATTGCCAGTGATAACTGATAATCAGGAACGATGACCTGTGCTTCTCTTGCTTCTTCGTCTGCAACAACGCAGATAACCTTTGCCGGGCTTAATGCGTTTTCGATCAGGTATGCAGGATTTTCATCCCAGTTGATGATATCGATCTTCTCACCGCGCAGTTCGTTTACGATGGCATTTACTCTGGCACCGTTTACGCCTACACATGCGCCTACTGGATCTACACTTGGATCATTGGACTTAACTGCGATCTTGGTTCTGGAACCTGCTTCTCTTGCGATGGCCTTGATCTCTACAGTACCATCATGTACTTCAGATACTTCCTCTTCAAACAGACGCTTTACAAGGTCTGGATGGGTTCTGGATACGGAAATACGAGGTCCCTTTGTAGTATCCTTTACTTCTACGATGTAAACTTTGATACGCTCATTTGGACGGAAAGTCTCACCCTTTACCTGCTCACTCTCATTTAAGATCGCATCTAACTTGCCAAGGTTAACACTGATATTTTTTCCAAGGTAACGCTGTACAATACCGGTAGCAACGTCTTTTTCCATGGTGTAGTAATCATTGTATAATGCCTTGCGCTCTTCTTCGCGGATCTTCTGAAGGATAACGTTCTTTGCGTTCTGGGTAGCGATACGGCCGAATTTCTTGGAATCTAAAGGAACCTGTACGGTATCACCAAGCTGGTATTTTGCGCTGATCATTCTTGCATCTGCCAGGCTGATCTCCATAACCGGATCTTCTACCTCTTCTACTACGGTCTTCTCTGCGTATACAGCAAAGTCACCGGTTGTACGGTTCATAACAACTTTTACATTGTCAGCCTTGCCGAAATTGTTTTTACAGGCAGTGATAAGGGAATTTTCAATTGCCTCTATCATGGTATCCTTAGAGATATTTTTCTCTTTTTCCAATACCTCCATTGCCTCTAACAGTTCCTTATTCATGTTTATCCTCCTATCATGTTCTCTGTACGATACAGTTAAAAATCAAGTGCCAGACGGATCAGTGCGATGTCTGCCTTTTCAAATACAGCCTCACTTCCATCTTCCATGGTCAGTGTCACTGTCTTATCATCATATGCGCTTAATGTGCCTGTAAATTCCTTCTGTCTGTCGATCGCCTTGTACAGTCTTACTTCTACTTCACGGCCCATGCTGCGTACATAATCTTTTTCTTTCTTTAAAGGACGTCCCAGTCCCGGTGAACTTACTTCCAGGATATAGCTGTCATCGATAAAGTCTTCTTTATCCAACCAGTCGCTGAGCTTGCGGCTGATCACTTCACAGTCATCTACGGCAATTCCGCCTTCCTTATCAATATAAGCCCTTAAATACCAGGTACCAGCCTCTTTTACGTACTCCACATCTACCAGTTCAAAGTTGTTTTCTTCCATAAGCGGAAGAAGATAGGCTTCTACTCTGCTTTCATAACTTTCCTTTTTTGTCATGTCTACACCACCTTTCTTTCCCTAACAATACGAAAGAGTGGACCAGCGCCCACTCTTACATTAAGTAAAATCCATTAGTTATCGTATACACTATACCATCATGTGTGTGGAATTGCAAGCACTTTTTTCCATGGGCTGCCCAGGCTGTATTTCGACTGTGTTCCAGCTGTGTTTGGCTGTAAATCAGCTGTGGAGCAATGCTGCTGCCTGCGGGAAAGGTTTCAGGCTGCGCTCTAAAACACCATGGATATAGGCAATGGTCATTCCATAATTGGTAACAGGAACATTCTGGTCACAAGCACATTTAATGCGGTACTTCATCTCTTTTGCATTTAACATGCAGCCACCGCAGTGGATGATCAGTTTGTACTGTGTCAGATCATCTGGAAATTCCGTTCCTGAAGTAAAGGTAAATTCCGGCTCTGCTTTTGTAAACTGGCGGATCCAGTTTGGCAGTTTTACAGTTCCGATATCACCGCACTGTCTGTGATGGGTGCAGCCTTCGCAGATCAGGATCTTATCGCCGGTCCGGATCTTATTTAAAGCTGCCACTCCTGCGATCATGGTCTCCAGTTCGCCTTTGTATCTGGCAAAGAGAATGGAGAAGGAGGTAAGCAGAATGTCCTCCGGTGTATCTTTTGAAACTTTTCCAAATGCCTGGCTGTCTGTGATCACCAGCTTTGGCTTTTTTCCAATATTTTCCAGTGTGTTTTTCAATTCATTATCTTTTACTACAATAGAAACAGCGCCTGCCTCCAAAATATCCCGGATGGTCTGCTGCTGCGGAAGGATCAGGCGGCCTTTAGGGGCTGCTTTATCAATAGGAACTACCAAAATAACAAAATCTGAAGGGTCTAACAGGTCAGATACCAGTGGTTTTGAAACTGCTTCTGTTTTTGCAGCTTTTGCAATAGTTTCTTTTAATTCTGTGATACCTGCCTTTGTGCGGGCACTGACTCCGAGAACCGGAATATCTTTTATCTTCTCCGGACAGACTGCATTTTTCTGATCCATCTTATTAAATACCAACACACAGGGGATCTGCTTTTCCTGCATTCTATTAAGAAGTTTCTCCTCCTGTTCGCCAAAACCTGCCTGGCTGTCCACAACGATCACAGCTACATCTGTTTTATTTAACACCTGATAGCTTTTTCTTACACGCAATGTTCCCAGTTCACCTTCATCATCAATTCCAGGAGTGTCGATCACAGTTACAGGTCCTAACGGAAGTAATTCCATGGATTTATACACCGGATCTGTAGTCGTTCCTTTTACATCGGATACAACTGCCAGTTCCTGTCCGATCACTGCATTTAACACGCTGGATTTTCCAGCGTTTCTTCTGCCAAAAAAGCCTATATGGACCCGTTCTCCTGTAGGTGTTTCGTTCATTCCCATATCTGTACCTGCCTTTCATGCTCTGCATAGCCGTTTTGTGGTTATTATACTTGTATGAGAACTGTTTTTCAAACAGTTTTTAAGCCGTTTTTGTACGAAAACCAATATTTGCTTTTCCTATATAAATAGAGTATAATACATCGGAGAATAACAACTATAAATACACCAGGAGGAACCTGTTATGACATTTGTATATCCCGCTGTTTTTACCCCTCATGAAAAGGACAATGGTTTTCATGTAGAATTCCCGGATCTGGAATGTTGTGAGGCAGACGGACCGGACTTAGAGGATGCTGTTGAAAATGCCAGAGACGCAGCCAGAAGCTGGATCACTGCAGAACTGGAAGATACCTGTGAGATCCCGCCTTCTACCCATGTAGATGATATTGAGTTAAAGGAAGGTATGTTTATTAAGAATATCATGGTCATTATCAAGCTGCTGCCTGATAACGACTGATGTGTTAAAAAATCCCTGAACACACTATAACATGTGCTCAGGGATTTTTCATTCTAAAACAGATCTATTCTGCTTACCGCAGGCAGCGGGAACGTCATTTTTTATTCTCCGATCATGATCTTGATGATCTCTTCGTTTGTTTCTTTCATTCCTTCTTTTCCAAGACGGCCTACATTCTGTAAGGTCTCTTCTACACCCTTGGTAACGATTCCGTCACCGCCGTAGAACTGCTGGCCTCTGATGTACATATTGTATCCTAAGATACCTGCTTCTACTGCAGATGCGATCTTCGCTGCACAGGATGCCTTTGCACCGTCACAGACAATACCGGATACGATAGCCAGTGAATTTACTACTGTATGTGCGATCTCTTTGAAACCGCCGCCGCACAGATATGCGATACCTGCACCTGCGCCCGCACCTGCGCTGACTGCACCACAGTATGCGGAAAGACGGCCGATCGGTGTTTTCTGATGGATCGCTGCAAGGTTGGATAATGCAAGAGCACGATACATCTTCTCTTCTCCTACCTTTAATTCTTTTGCATATACGATAACAGGTACAGAAGCTGTAATTCCCTGGTTACCGCTTCCGGAGTTGATAACTACCGGCAGTTCACATCCGTTCATACGGGCGTCAGAACCAGCTGCTGCCATTGCTTTTGCACGGACACGCACATTGTTTCCTTCCATATCTAACAGAACCTTACCAATGTTTGCTCCGTAGTTTCCTTTAATTCCCTCTTCTGCGATCGCCCAGTTATAATCGATCTGACGTTTTAAGATCGGTTTGATATCTTCTACATCTACTGTATTAATAAAATCGCAGATATCTTTCATATTTAAAAGGCTTCTGTCTGTCAGGCCTTCTTCTGTTTCACCAGCTACTTCTGTCTGCTCTAAAATTTCACCGTTCTTTTCGATCAGGACAATATTGGTGTGATAGTTGGCAATACGTACCTTTGCGTATTCATCCCCTTTGTACAGGGTTACGATAATGTCAAAAGTCAGTCCGTTATCTACATGTTCTACAGAAATAGGAGTCTTTTTCAGAAATTCCTTCATCTCCTCTACCTGCTCTTTGGTTACACTTGCGATAACTTCCAGTTCCTTATCAGGATCACCTGCAATGATACCTGCAGTTGCAGCTGCCGGAATTCCCTTTAAGTGATCGGTATTTGGTACGATTACTGACTTTACATTCTTGATAATGCTTCCGCTTGCGCCGATGTCTACTCTCTCAGGCAGCTGACCCAGTACTTTTCTTGCAACTGCTGCTGCATAAGCCAGAGCGATCGGCTCTGTACATCCCATAGCAGGGATCAGTTCCTCTTTTAAAATTTGAATATACGCATTGTATTTTTCATTTGTCTTGTCCATTTTCACAGCCTCCAGATTTGCCCTTGATTTATTACTGCACTTACTGTACCATAGAACTATCCTAATGTAAAATTTAACGTTTTAAACATATTGTTTAAAAACTTTTATAGATAAGCGAGGTCATTCTATGGAATTTCGTGAACTGTCAACCTTTCTTCAGGTGGCAAAGCTGCAAAGTTTTTCCAAAGCCGCCAAAGTCCTTGGATATTCCCAGGCCGCTGTTACCATACAGATCAAACAGTTAGAGCAGGAACTGGGGGCTCATCTCTTTGACCGGATCGGCAAACAGACCACCCTGACACACCAGGGCAGTGTTTTTTATGAATACGCAGCCTCGATCATACGGGACATGGCGCAGGCAAAAGATGCTGTTTCCCATCCCCAAAAACTGACGGGCCGCCTGTGTATCGGGACCATTGAGTCTATCTGCGCATCTATTTTCCCCAACCTCCTGACGGAGTACCACAAACGTCACCCGGAAGTGAACATCAGCATCCGCACCGACTCCCCGGACCAGCTGTTAGAGCAGATCAACAGCAACCAGTTGGATCTGGTTTATTTTATGGACAAGCGGGTCTATGATGTGAAATGGGAAAAAGTATTAGAAGAACCTGAGGATATCGTATTTGCAGCTACACCGGACCATCCTTTGGCCCAGCGTGACGAACCACTGGAACTGGATGAGATCCTTTCCTATCCTTTTGTTCTTACTGAAAAAGATGCCAGCTACCGCCTGCTCTTAGAGCAGTATCTGGCTGCTATGGGCAAGCATCTGGATCCTTATCTGGAGATTGGAAACACTGACTTTATCCTGCAGTTTTTAAGACAGAATACAGGTGTTACCTTCCTTCCCCATTTTACAGTAGAACGATCCGTAAAAGAAGGTTATCTGCGCATCCTTCCGGTAAAGCGTTTTGCCATCCGTACCTGGAGACAGCTCCTCTATCACAAAGATAAATGGGTAACACGGGAAATGGCGGAGTTTATCAAGCTGGCCCAGGAACTTTCTTAATCCCTTATTTTCTGTTCCATAAACTTTAGATAAGAAGGTCCTTTATTCTGTACTTTACATTTTCTATGATGTGCTGATATAATAAAAATATATGGTATGTATGAATTAATGTTATACATGTATTTTAAACATACTTACAGAATTTTGGAGGTCTTCATGGAACAAAATCTTTCTCAATATAAAATCTTTTATGAAGTAGCAAAAGCAGGCAACATTTCCAAAGCTGCCAAAGAACTTTATATCAGCCAGCCTGCCATCAGCAAGGCCATCAGCAAATTAGAGGACAGTCTGGGGCTTTCTCTGTTTACCCGCAGCTCCCGGGGAGTTCAGCTGACTTCTGAAGGGGAGATTTTGTTTGAACATGCAAAAGAGGCTTTTGATACTTTAAGCAGAGGTGAACAGGAGTTAAAACGGATCCAGGAATTTGACATCGGACATCTGCGCATTGGTGTCAGCAATACTCTCTGTAAATATGTACTGCTCCCTTATCTTAAAACCTTTATTGACCAGTATCCCCATATGAAAGTGACTATCGAAAGCCAGTCCACAGCCCAGACGCTTTCCAGGCTGGAACAGCAGAAACTGGACCTTGGCTTAGTGGCAGAGCCATCCCTTCGCAAGGATCTGGCGTTTATCCCGGTCATGGATATCCAGGATACCTTTGTCACTACACCGGCTTATCTGAACAATCTGTATGTACGGGAAGGTAAAGATACCAATATTTTTGAGACAGGAAATATCATGCTTTTAGATCAGAGCAATATGACCCGGCATCATGTAGATGATTACATGTCTGAAAATCATATTGTACCAAGACAGGTATTGGAAGTAACCACAATGGACCTGCTGATTGAATTCGTAAAGATCGGACTTGGGGTTGCCTGTGTTATCAAGGAACTGGTACAGAAAGAACTGGATAACGGTACACTGGTAGAATTACCACTGGAAATACCGATCCACAGACGGACCATTGGTTTTGCCTATCATCCCGCAAACCAGGCAATGTCATTGAAAACATTTTTGGAATTTTTATATTAAAATGGATTGGATCCGCGCTGACGCGCGGGTGGTGAGAGGGGCTCTCTTGAAAAAATGGTTTTACGCCATGCCGCTATATAAAAAACCACAAAAAAACTCCCGGAATTTCAAAGGTCACAGCCTTCTGAACTTCCGGGAGTTTTAATATTTTATATGCGCTTCGCTACGTTTGGGTAGCGTGTACGGGAAACTCAAACTCCATTACATTACGTTTGAGTAGCGCGCAATTTCACAAAAGTAAAATTGTGCTTAATTGTTGATCAGCTTATCAGACTCATTATTCCAGCTGTACAGCTTACGGATCTCAGCACCAACCTTCTCTGATGGATGCTCGGAAGCAAGCTTTCTCATAGCCTGGAAGTGTACCTGACGGCCTGCTGGGGACATATCAAGTAAGAATTCCTTAGCGAAGGTACCATCCTGGATATCGGACAGGATCTTCTTCATAGCCTTCTTAGTCTCAGCGGTAACGATCTTAGGTCCGGTTACATAATCACCATACTCAGCGGTATTGGAGATAGAGTAACGCATTCCAGCGAAACCAGACTGATAGATCAGGTCTACGATCAGCTTCATCTCATGGATACACTCGAAGTAAGCGTTTCTTGGATCATATCCAGCTTCTACCAGAGTCTCGAAACCAGCCTGCATTAAAGCGCAAACACCGCCGCAAAGAACAGCCTGCTCACCAAACAGGTCAGTTTCTGTCTCAGTACGGAAGGTGGTCTCTAACAGACCTGCTCTTGCACCACCGATTGCAAGGCCGTAAGCCAGTGCTTTCTCCAGTGCTTTTCCTGTATAATCCTGCTCTACAGCTACCAGACAAGGAGTTCCCTTGCCAGCCTGGTACTCACTACGTACAGTGTGGCCTGGTGCCTTAGGAGCGATCATGGTAACATCTACATTCTTTGGTGGCTTGATGCATCCGAAGTGGATATTGAAGCCATGTGCGAACATCAGCATATCGCCATCCTTTAAGTTTGGCTCGATGTCCTTCTTGTACATATCTGCCTGCAGCTCATCGTTGATCAGGATCATGATGATATCTGCTCTCTTTGCAGCCTCTGCTGCAGTATATACAGTGAAGCCCTGCTCTTCTGCTCTCTTCCAGGAGCGGCTTCCCTCATACAGACCAATGATAACATTGCATCCGGATTCCTTTAAGTTTAATGCATGTGCATGTCCCTGGCTGCCGTAACCAATAATAGCGATGGTCTTTCCCTCTAACATTGAAAGGTTACAGTCTTCCTGATAATAAATTTTTGCTGCCATTTTGCATTCCTCCTAAATGATAATTAAAAATATGCTACATCCTTACTTCCTCTGGAAAGACCTGTAATACCTGTTCTTGCAAGTTCCAGTATCTCATATCCTCGAAGAAGATTCAGAAAAGCTTCCAGTTTACTCTGAGTTCCGGTGAGTTCGATGATCAGCGAGTCCTCTTCGACATCAACTATCTTCGCTCTGAAAATATCTGCCACTGAAATAATCTCGCCCCTTTGGGATGCGTTTGCCCGCAGTTTTACCATGATCAGTTCGCGGTATACTGACTCTCCGTCTTTCAAAACTTTTATATCAACGACATCTTCCAGCTTCCTTACCTGTTTTTCTATCTGGGATAAAATCAGCTCATCCCCCGATGCAACT
>OGLW01000625.1_pt1 | contig 15852 bp, 19 predicted proteins | sample 1572961 | NCBI WGS metagenome assembly OGLW01 (sample SAMEA2581880, study PRJEB24529) | metagenome | biome: Human gut stool | place: China | collected 2011
ACTGGTTCAGAAAATATAACAGCGGGATATTCCCCACTGCCAACACCACCATTGTGATAAATTCCTTTCTGGGTTCAAATACCAGATACTCCAGCTCTGCATTCACGATGCGCATATCCGACAGTTTCGCCACGATCGGTGTCAGTGTTGTCTTTAATGACCGGTCATACAGGCAGGACTTTAAGGCATCCACCCATTCCATGAACACATCATTTTCAATCTTTCCCTTAAGCTCCTCCAAGGCTGCCTCAAGGTCTGAATCAATGAGCCGGATTCTTGACACAAAATCTGCAAACACGGTCTTGACCGGCGGATTTAAATATTCAAGGTTTTCCTCCACCGAAGTCAGAATGTCCTCACTGCGCAGATACGCCGTTGTAATAATAGACAGTGCGGTTTCCAGTTCCGATGACACATCCTTTTTGAAATGGGATGCGGTCAGCCTGATGTACCAGAACGGCAGAAATAAAAATCCGCATGCCAGCACCGGAACCAGAAAAACATTTCCGATCATGACCGCAATGGCTGCTCCTGCGGCAAACAGCAGAAGGGATGCAGTGCATAAAAGCGGGAACAGCTCCTCCCTGTCCGTTGTTTTCAAAATTTCCTGTACTTCCTCGATCTCCCTGCGGAAATAGGATTTTTTCCTGCGCTTGGTTTCCTCCAGTATCTCCTCACGGATTCCTTTCGGTGCGTCCAAAAGCCTGTGGAAAATGTTCCCCGTAAAGTCATTTAACCGGATTTGGAACAGCAGGAATGCCCCTGTAATGATCCCGATGCAGGCAATGACCTGTAATGTCAGCATACTTTCTTCCCTCCTTTTTCAATTCTTTCCAGCACATCTTTTGGCATGCCGTTTTCCAAAAATCTCTTTTTGAGGCTCTCGGAAATTCCGCACACCTTCTTATGCGTGCCGTTAATGATAAAGCGGTCCCCTTCCATCCGGTTTTCGGTGATCTCATAGCGGTACAGCGGGTTGAACTTCCGCTTTCCGTCTGCCGTGATCTCACACTCCATGATTTCCATGAGTTTCCTCTTGCGGTTCTCAAGCTGCTTGGTGAACACCACGATAGGGAATGCCTCCGTTACAAGGTCCATCAACACCTCGTCATCCATGTCATATTTTCTCTTGCACAGTGTCCTCATTCGGCTGTAAGTGGATTCACAACTGTTGCTGTGGATCGTGGTAAGCACCGTGTGTCCGGTTCTTGCCGATTCCTGTGCCGTGTACGCCTCCGAACTACGCATCTCCCCGACACAGATGATCTCCGGGTTAAAACGCAGTGCCATATCAAGGAGCATGTCCTGATCAATGTTCTGCTTTTCATTTTCGCTGTATCTGGTCAGCGTATGGATGACACTGTTGGTCACTTTTCCATCCTTTTCCCTTACGAGTGCCAGCTCACGGCTGCCGTTTTCGATGGTAAAGATACGCTTTCCATCCGGTATGGTGGTAAGCAGCCAGCCTGCAAGTGTGGTCTTACCGGAACTGGTGGCTCCTGCGACACAGATGCTGATGCCATAACGCAGACACTCTGCCAGAAAGTCCAGCATTTCCCCCGTTGCGGTGCCGCCATCCACAAAGTTTTCCTTTTTCAGGCTCTGCGGATTGACAATACGGATGGATGCTGCAATCCCCACATCTTCATCCACGAGCGGCGTCTTTAACACGGCGATTCGGATATTCTTGCTCAGATGTCCTAACACCGCAGGGGAGGCATTGTCCAACACCATGCCCGACACATGGAGCATGCGCCTTATGACATTGACCGCATGCTCCGGGGACTCGAAGTGTTCCTCCAGCTTTTCACACCTGCCGTCATTGTACTGTATCTCGATATCCCGCCAGGAATTGATATCGATTTCCTCTATCCCTGTTCCAAAAATGTACTTGGTGAGGAAGGAAAACTCTGCCATTTCCGTGTAAAGGTCATCGATCAACTGTTCCTGTGTTTTTCCCTTTACCGTGATACGGTAGTCACAGATGTACTTTGTAATGTACCGCTTGACCTGCTGTTTTACTTCCTCGCTCCCGCCTTCCACCATGAGCGTGGAATATTTGCTGGAGATATACTCCTGCACCTCTTTTAAGACATCCGAAAATGCCCTTCCCTTTTCCTCCGGGGAAAAGAACAGATTCTGGTTATTTTTCATACCCCGAATACCTCCCTGCTGATTTTCTCTATCTCCCTGCGGAATGCCCGGCTCTCCTTCAGGCCGAGTTCCCCAAGCAGTTCCCCTTCTAAAAACTGTGCTTCCACCTCATTGCTGTGCGGAATCTGGAACGACACACTGCCAAGGATTTGTTCCATGTGGCTGCTTGCCTCCTGCTGTCTGATATTGGACACGGCCTTCAACTGCTTGTCGGCATCCCATTTGTGGTCTGATAGCAGTGGAAGCTGGGAGGATAAGTAACTGATGGATTTTAAGTCACACCCTGCCAGCCTTAACACCGTATCTGCCTCCATCAATGCGACCGCCGACAGGATATCCGATGCGATATTGCTGGTGCAGTCCACGATGACATACGGTGCGATCTGTGCTGCAAGCTGGAGCAGTTCTGCCGCCTGCTCTTTTTCATAGGGCGGATAGGTGAACACATTCTCCCCCTTTAACATCCCGACCATGGAAAGATAATCATTCTTCCGGTAGAACATGCAGTTCTTCTTAATAAGGTTTTCCGTCACATGGGAAGCGGCAAGAATGCTCCCTAACGACCTTTCCTGTTCAATGTCTGACGGTGCGCATAAGTAAGGCAGCGGCGGAGTGATCATATCCGCAAGGATTAAGATGACATTTCTCTTTTTCTTTGCCAGATGCTCTGCCAGTTTCACAGACACCACCGTCTTGCCGGAGGAAGGGCTGCCCCACACGGCAAGCACGCCTCCCTCTTCCGGCATCTCTTCTTCCCTTTCCTGCTCCAGATTTCTCTGGAACAAAGAATTTTTCATGAAATTCAAACACTATTCCTCCATATCCGTATCATTTTTCTCGTCTGCCGAGGTTTCTTCTGCCGTCACTGCATCCGCTTCCCCTCCTGTCCTCGGCACCTCATTTTTTACAACAGATACCTCTTCTTCCTCTGCGTTTTCTTCCAGAAGCTCCTCCAGCACCAGATCCTGTGCTTCAATGAACTGTGCGGCTTTCTGGCTGTCTCCCCTGTATACCAGTGACAGATGGATTTCTCCCTCCGCTTCCAGCCTTGCCAGCAGTCTGCTCTGCTCCGGTCTGACTAACACCGTGACGGTGGACGGAAGCTCCTTCTCCTCTTCCTGCTCCTGTGTATTGGCATCATAGCCGGACTTTGCCGTCACTGCGATGACCTCCACATATTTTAATTCTGCCGGGATCACGGTCTCCCCGCTGCCCAGGTAATCCGGTGCGATGACCGACACAATATCCCCGCTCTTTAATTTGCCGGAGAGTCCTTCCGCAAAAGAACTGATGGTGATGGAGATTGCCTGTTTTTCCCCGTTTAAGTTGTATAGGTATTTATTTTCTGCAGCCGGCTCGTCCGCTACTTTTTCTGCTACGATATAATCCCCTGCATAAACATCTGCGGTCAGATATTTCCCTTCCGCCTCCGTGATGCTCCTTAACACATTTTCGGGCAGGTTGTAACCTCCCACCTCGACTTCCTGCAGCATTCCTTTTTTGATCTCTTCGCCTGCCTTAACGTCCTTTACAAAACGCACGATTGTGGTCTTTTGGGACAGTCCGGCATTGACAAGCGGTGTCACTGCAAAACAGATGAGCAGGGACACTGCAATGCAGAGTACCCCAAGAACAGTACGGTTTTTTAACAGTTTCATGATTCTCTTCTCCTCCTATCTCGATGTCTCCGTATATTTTTTCTTTCTTGCTGCCACGACAGTTCCTGCAAGCAGTGCCACAATCCCTGCCAGTAATAATTTCTTTTTCAATTTCTTTAACCTCCTATCCAGATACCAATCAGCATTCCTGCAAAAAGAAACGGAACAAGCGGGTATGCCTGTTCCTGTTCCTTCTCCTCTTTTTGTTTCTTTCTGTTCTTTTTTCTACCCATGTTCCCTGCCGCATGCCACAGCACCAGCAGGCACAATGCAAGAAACAGTCCCGTAAGCGCTTGGCTCGCTCCAAGTACCAGTCCGCACGCACCCATGAGTTTCACATCCCCTCCGCCGATTCCTCCTATGGTAATCCCTGCGAGGAGCAGCGGAAGTCCTGCAAAAACTCCCAAAAGATTTGGCTGTCCCGGTGGCAGCATGCTGGTAAGTGCCACCAGAACGACCAGCCAGTCCGGGATGGTCCTTGTCCGTATATCCATGACCGCCGCCAAAAACAGAGCAGAAAAAAAGAAAGCCAGCCTGATCATGCTACATTCCCATGTTCATGCCACTTTCTTCCTGTTCCAGCTCCTCTGCCTCCTCCGGTTCCTCGTCCAGATCCGTCTGCTGGTGCATAAAAGTTTCATACGCTTTCTGTACCGTCTGGTCAAATCTTTCCTTGATTCCCCTGTCAGCAAAGAACACCGCGTCTTTGTACTGTTCATTTGCCCCTGCCTTTGTTTTCGGCATGGCAACCGTCAGCCCATAGTCATCTTCCTTGATTCTGACATTTCGGATCGTCATGAAATCCCCGATCTTTACATCGGCAAGGGCAAGGACACCCTTTTCCGGCTGTGTTTTTGTGATGGCAGCATTTGCCTGCACTGCGGCATTTTCCTGTACTGCTTCCTGCTGTGTCTGTGTGTTTGCTCTTCTAGGCATCTGTTTTCCTCCATATCATTCTGTTATTTTTCCTGTTTCCCTGTTTTGGACCGGTGTTCCTTATCCTGCGTAGTTGAACATGTCCTGAATCCTCTGGGTAAGGGTAGGCATCACCACATCCCCGAAGAGTGCATAAAGACCTGCCAGGAGCAGTGCGCCGAGAACGACTGCAATCAGGATTTTGACCGCCGTATCCACATAGTTCTCGCCCTTGGTATCCTTCATTAACATCCCTGCTCTCACTGCAACTGCCTTTACATTCTGTGCTGCTTTTTTCATCATATTTCTCATATTTTTTTCCTCCAATTTTTTCTCATGATCTGCTGAACCATTTCTGTGCGGTCTGCTCTATGTTCTCTGGTTTTATCCTGTTACATTCCTGCCATCTCCATCGGCTGTCCTTCCGGTGCCTGCATCCCATGATGCTTTGCTACCGTGTTCTGCCCCTGCGAGATTGCCTGCTCATAAGCTCCGATGACTGCTTCATGGAGCTGTTTTCTGCATTCCTGCGTGATAGGAAAACAGATGTCCTTGTACTCATTCCCAGCCTTATAGCTTGGCATGGAAACAAACAGTCCATTGCTTCCCTCAATAATCTTGATCCCCGGATTGCAAATGCCCCGTTGATGTTTACGGATGCCGTTCCCTTGATGCTGTCCCCCGGACGGATGGACTGGATGCGCACATCAAACTGGAGCGGGGTGTTTTCTTTGTTCCCTGCTCCAGATGGTGCGTGCTGTTCTGTGGTTTCTGCCCGGCTCTGGGCAGTTTTTGCCTTTGGCATAATGATCCTCCTTGTTAAAATCTGATTTCCTCATACCCGGATGGTTCGATGTAGAAAAAGCGGCTGGCTTCCCCATCCGCAAACTCGATCACATCCGAAATGGACAATGCATGTCCCTGAAACCCTTCCGGTACTCTTCGTCCGTATTTTTCCCATACTTCTTCCAGACTATAGTTTTCTATCTCCCCCTCATAGACTCTGACATATTCCTCCCTGCGCGGCCTGTCATACCCTCTCTTTTTTCTCTCTGCCAGACTGATAAACCGCATCATGATTGGACTGTCCTGTCCCAGTTGATAGATTCTAAGCCTCCTCCCTTCCCCAATGCTGACCTCCGCTGTCTCTTTGACACCACCTCCCTCCGACAGCCGGTCATACACACCCTCCCGGAATACGGGTTCCACCAAAAACTGTTCCTTCACAAATGAAACCAGCTCCTCTTTTTGGAACATGCAGTCAATGACTGCTTTCCCGTCTCCCAGATAGCCAGCCGGATTCCCATAAAAAAATACGATCCCGTTCTGAACATAAATCCTTTTCATACGCTTTCCCCACCCATGCTGCGCAGGTAAGGGATCAACTGCCTGTCTAAGAATGCCTTGTCCCCGCAGAATACAAACATCTTGGAGAGTCCGATCAAAAACGGCTCGCCCTCCATGGTGTGCAGGGTGATGATGCTTCCCTCATCGCAATGCCGGATAAATTCTGCAATGGAGCAGAGATTCCCGTCCACCAGCGTCTGGCTGACCTGATCGTCCCTGATTTCAAATGCCCTGTACTTATTCCTTAACAATCCGTACCTCCCTCCTGCTGTGCGAATTTCAGAATCCTTGCCGCAAGTGCCACCTGTTTTGCCGGACTCATATGTTTTACCGCCGCATTTACATAGGCTTCCACTGCCTGCGGGTCCTGACTCCCCATCTCCACGATATCTACTTTGGATACCATGATTTTTCCGCTGCTCACGGACAGCTTTACGATATCCCCGCTCTCAAGCTCTGCCATCTGGCGGAATTCTTTCGGGATCAGGATGCGTCCTTTTTCGTCTAACAGCTTATACACCGGTTTTTTCATCCGTTCCCTCCTCTGTGGTCCGCAAGATGATGTTTACCTTATCCTCCGTGATGCCAAGCTCCCTGCAGATGGCAAGCAGTTCCTCCGGCACTTCCGTCCCCTGCACAAGTTCTGACGGCAGGATGATAATGCGTCCTTCCTGACACACAATGTCAAGGTCTGCGTCCATCGGGATTCCGGCATCCCTTAATAATTCTTCCGGTATCTGGAACGCAATGTTTTCCTCCTTTGCCAGTTCCTCTGCCACATCCTGTCCTGCCCTTGCAAGCAGGAACTCCTTTGCCGTGTTCTTAAGTTCCCCGTCCTCTGCCATATACACAAGTTTCACGGTGTCACCGGTACAGATACCAGCCTGCTCTAACACCACTGCGGGAATCTCAATACACCCGTTTTCCGTCATCTTTCCTTCCATTTCTACTAACTGAAGCATGTTTTCCTCCTTCTTTCTTTTTTTATGTGTCCTGTGGCTCTTCCTCTGTCTCCTTTCCCTTCCACCGGACCGTTTTCTGTTCCCCGTACAGTTCAAACAGGTTCATCTTCATCGGCATGCTTTTTTTCCTTTCCTCCATGTCATAGTTAGCGATCAGAACTTCCGGGAACTCACTTCCGTTGTCATACCTCTGTGCAAGATTATTGATTCTTGTCACCGCTTCAATCTGGAAGTCCTGATACATCTCACGGATATAGGCACAGTCGTTATAGGAAACCATGAACTTTCCCTGTATGCCTTTTAAGGTATCCCTGAGTCTCACATGATCTTCCTTACGGAACACCACCTCATAATGTCCCTCGGTTTCAAAATACGGCGGATCGCAATAAAAAAAGGCATTCGGTCTGTCATATTGACGGATGAGTGCCTCAAAATCCTTATTCTCGATCACGGTATCCTTCAGCCTGCGGTTTGCCTCCCAGATGATGGTAAAGGTTTTGCGTATGTCAAAAGGCTGGCAGCCATAAGAGGTGCATCCGCTTCCATAGCTGTAACGGATAATCTTATAGAATGCCGCCGCCCTCTTCACATCCCCTACTGCGGCACGCTCCATGAGGATGTCACGGATTTCTGCCGCCTCCGGTTCTTTTAAGAAGTGCGTTGCAATCTCTAATTCTTCTGCAAGATGTTCACTCTTAAATTCTTCCATGGTCAGAAATTTCCGCAGCGTTGTAAATTCATCTCTGGAGTTGAGCGGCAGGAAGGACAATTCCCGAAGCAGTGCCATTGGTCTTTCCTTGACACAATAAAAGAGGTTTGCAAGATTTGAATTAAAATCATTGTAAACCTCCATGCATTTATCCGGCGGTTTCCCGAATAAAACCCAGCCGCCACCGCCAAATACTTCTATGTAGCGGTCATAGTTTTTCGGCATGCGCAAATAGATCAGATCGCGCAGTGCCTTCTTGCCGCCAACCCAGCTTATGATGCTGTTCAAATTTTTTTCCTCCTATTTTTGTTCATTCATATGGAAAGCCTCCTCTTCCACCAGCAGTTCGTCCACCATCCTGAGGATGTCTGCCACCTCTTCCGGCATCTGTGTAAAATCCACATGATGGTCCCTTTCCACAAGCGGCGTGTACCAGTAGTCGTATGGGATATAATACTCTGCCAGTGCCTGTTTCTGTTTTTCACTCAAAGAGCTGCTTCCCTGCTCCAGCAAGCCGCCCGGCGTCATGAAAATCGTTCCGAAGTGTTCCCCGGAAGACTCCAGATCAAGCGTGACAAGTGCCAGCGTGCGTATGCCGGAATCCCTTCCGCAGACCACCGCCGGCATCATCACCATCCCATACTCCTCATCCACATATCCTTCCCCGTACACGGTTTCAAATGCCTGATGCATGGCAAGCAGCTTTTGGGCAGCATAGGCGGTATCCCCTCCATTGCATGACACATTCAGCCGATAGAAATCTGTTTCTTTTAATATCTCATTTACTTTCCCTAAAAACTCCCTGCATTTCTTTTCGGACAGGGTTTCCTTCTGCGGTACGACAGTAAAGTCATCCTCTTCCACATTCAGGGCCAGCGTGCTTCCATTTTCCCATTCCACATGGATTTGTCCGATATCATCCACACCAATTACTTTTCCCTCCATGCCGGACGGCATCTGGTGTTCCCCTTCCATCTGCCCCAGCCTGACCACGGTACCCGCAGGATATCTTTCCTTCAGCCGTTCTATCTGTTCCCTTCTTAACATTCCTCACCTTCCTCGATTTCTTTTACCAGTTTTCGGATTCGTATTCCATCCTTTATTCCCTGTATATAAAGCTGTTCCTGTTTTATCTGGCTGATGTCTAACATGCATCCAAAAAGTTCTGTCACCATCCTGTACGCTTGTGGGTTTGACAGCTCCAGTTCTTTTCTTAAGTCTGCCAGGAACTTTTTTTCCTTCTTTGAAAGTTCCCTTGCCTCTTCCTGATCCATGATCTGCTGGCGGTATGATTCGATAAGCTCCCCAAAAAACTGCACCATGACTGTATCATCCAATTTCATCTGTTTGCCTCCTTGGTTTCTTTGGGACACACAATACTACATACACCAGCACATATCCAGCAGAATATTATTTTTTTACAGAGTCTGCGTCATGCCATGATTCCAGATTCTGTCCAGTTCTTCCTCCGTCATGACGCCCCAGTGTCTTTCCTGTGTCCAGAAACTGACATACAGTTCTCCCTCCTGCGTATAGATTGGTCTTTGTTCAAAGCCTTCTCCCCAGCCGTCACTCATCTGTCCGTCCCAGAAATTTTTCAGTTCATAGATTTCATTTTGTGTCAGAGGCTGGCAGATACTGCATTCCAGAACTCCGAACAGTTCTCCCCGGATGTTCTGCACTCTCGGAAATGCACTGATCACTTTTGCAGCCACCTGTCTGTTCCCGTCAAAATAATGCATGAGTCCCCTCGGCTCTTCTTCCACATGCCTTTCTTTGAGGATGGCTTTCTGGATTTGTTCCTCATAATCTGCCAGTTCACTCCGGTACAGCGTTTCCTGCTCCTCTCCATCCTGATACATCATCCCTGCCAGCGAACTGTAAAGGCAGAACGTTTCACAGGGTATCCCGTTTTTTTCAAGCAGATCGGCAAATTCCCCCTGATATTCCTGATACTCATGGATCGCCCTCTGCGTGCCAACAAAGCCCTCTGGAATAAATCCGCTGTCTGCCATCGTTGCCTGTCTTTTATCACGGGCAACCCCGGCATAATCAATATGCGGCAGGAGAAGTTCATCAACTTCAAACATCCCCGCTTCTTTAACCAGAAATTCCCCATACTCTTTATCCGTATGTATCTGCGGATGTATTTCAAATTCATCCAGATGCTTTGCGATGTAAGTGATATCAGTAAATTCACTTGTCCCCACGAATCCTGCCGCCATTGCAAGCCGGTCCATTTTTGCTTCATCAAAACAGCTGACGGTCTGGCACATCTCATTAAAAAGAGTCAGTTTCTGGACATCACCCTGCAGAGACATACACATATCTTCCGGGGAAGGAAGGATGCTTTCCGGCAGCCGGATATTTTCTATCCCGTTCACAATGCCTTCAGCAAATGCTGCGATGTTGAGTCTTTTCTTTACCTTATCCATGGCACTGATGTCCGTTGGAAGATAAAGGTATTCCTTATCCCCTGCCTCATTTTCAAGAGATAAAACCGACACGGTTTCATCCGGTCTGTCGATGTATTCTGGAAAGGTTTTTCCGTTATAGACCTCCTCCATCTGGAATCCCTGATCTACCAGTATCCCATGTGGCAGGAACTTACATTTTCCTTCTGAAAAAATCTTCTGTGCATATGCGTTAAAATCCATTTTGCTCTTTTCTTCTTCTGAGATTGCAAGATGCCGGTCCAGATAAAGTCTCAGCCCGACACGGTTTCCATCCGTTAAGTCTGTGAGCAGGGACAGTCCCTGCAGGCTGTAAGTCAGGTTGATCAGTTGTTTCATTTCCCGGATGCCTGTTTCACTGCTGTAGACACCCACCACTCTTTTTTCGTATTCCGTCATTCCATCCAGCCTTCTGGCTAAGAAATTAAGTTCGTCCATGCTGACTGTCTGGCCTTTCAGGAACCCAAAATAGGACGGTTCATCCCACACCTCACTGATACAGCATACCGGTACAATATCTTCTATCCCGATACATTTCATGCAATACTGCATGTCCATGTCCGTTGCCGGCAGAGTTATATCTACAGTCTGTCCCCCATTTTTTGCTCTAATCTTCATTCCACACCTCCCGTTCTACGATGTCCACCCCATACCTTTCCATCACGAATGCATTGACGATGAGCCTAAAGATTTCATCCGGTATCAATTCCCTGTCGGTCAGCTCCGACAGCCGGATATGCTTTGTCCCCAGATACACATCCCTAGCCGCATGGAACAAGATATATTGTTCCAGTGTGACGCTGCCAAGCCGGATGCGGTCAAAATAAATCCCCGTATCCAGCACCTGCTTAGAAACTTTCTCCCACAGGTTTTCATCTGCAGACAGAAGAAATACTGCGGCTGCATAATTCGGAAGTCCGCACAGGTTCTTTTTCCGTCTGCCAAGCAGCAGGGAAGAAAAATCAGTTCTGTGCCTGCTGTCATAAAAAATCAGTTCCTTTTCTGCGTTTCCAAATACCTCCTGTATTCTTTTCTTTAAGTGTTCCATCTGCATCCGGCTGATGACACAGTCCACAATCTCTGAATAATTTCCCCTGCTTTTCCACTCTTCCATGTCAAACATCCACCCATGCCCTCTGGGACGGTATCCCGGTGGCTGGCGCATCTGCCGCTCTAATAACTGCAGTCTTGGACTGTTGCAAAAAAATCCCGACATCAAATCTGTCTCCTTTCTTTTTCCATAAAAAAAGACAGCACCCATTTCATTTCTAAAATAAGTACCGCCTTACATGTCCATGTGCATTCCCGCTTCCATCTCCCCTGCCTCTTCCCCGCCCTCCTGTACTTCCAGTTCCGGTATCATGTTTCTGTTTAAACTGATTTCCTCCTGCTTCATCTGTTCTGAAATTGCTGCAAGTGCAATGCTGTTCATCTTGTTCTGCAGGTAAGTTTCAAACTCCCCTTTCGCCTCTGTCACGGTTTTATCCATCTGTTCAGCAAACAGTTTCTGCAGATATGGGATATTACTTTTTAACTCCTGCCGTACATTTTTCAATGTCGAGACGATATTTCTCCGGTCCTCCCTGCTCAGGACACGTTTCTCATCCAGAAGTTTTTCAATCTCCTCTGACCTCTTTTCCAGTTGCCGCACCAAGTCACGGGTTGCTTCATCCACTTCCCGGCGCATTACTTTCTGCCTGTCACTGTATGGGCATGGTTCAACGAATGTCCCATTCACTTTTGTAATGGTAACCGGTATCCCCTCTCCAATGTTAAGTGATGTGATTGCTTCGGCAAACTGTGTATAGGACATCTCCACCTCAACGATCATGTCATTGATGTCTGTCCCTGCCAAAAACCAGTCCTCGTTGCCCTCCCTTTCCATCATGCCTTTTGAAATGGACAGGCGTATGACATTATTATGCATGATGGAACTTCCAAACAATGCCGTTCCTGAACCACCGATTGAGGACCTTGCAAACCGAATCATTCCGTAACTTGGGTGCTGCTTTTTCTCCATCCCTGTTTCTTTTCCTTTCTCTGAATTTTGTCCCAAAATACTTAAAAATCTCTTTTTTGCCTCTATGCATCTATAAAAACGTGGAAAAAAATAGGGCAAAAACTGGTCATTTTTTGCTCCAATTTTTGCCCTCAAACCACAACATCTTGTGGTCTAACATGCCTATTTTTCTTGTTTTCCACAATACTGCATCAGAACTACCGACTCCACATGTCCGGTGTGAGCGAACTGGTCAAATGCCCGCACCTTTTGCAGCTCATATCCACCGTCTACTAAAATACGCAGATCTCTGGCAAGCGTAGCAGAATCACAACTCACATAGACAATCCGCTCCGGACGCATGGCAAGCATCGTCGACAGACACTGCTCATCACAGCCCTTGCGCGGCGGGTCTACAACAATCACATCTGGATGACGCATACCGGCATCCAGATCGTCACTGTTATAAAACTGCGGCAATACTTCCTCTGCTTTTCCCACAAAAAACTCTGCATTCGTAATGCCGTTTAATGCAGCATTATTCTTTGCATCCTCGATCGCCTGAGGAACAATTTCCACTCCGTATACCTGCTTTGCCTTCTGGGATAAAAAGAGCGAAATCGTGCCGATCCCGCAATACAGATCCCAGACGGATTCTTTTCCAGTCAGCTTTGCATACTCCAGCGCTGTGCTGTAGAGTTTCTCTGTCTGTACCGGATTGACCTGATAAAACGACTGCGGAGAAATGTGATAGGCAATCGCCGTATCTTCCACTGAAAAATCTCCGGTATTACGCAGATGAATATAATCCGTGATGTATGGCATGCCCCAGATACATTCCGTGTGTTTTCCAAGAATGACATTGGTGCGCTCGGTATTTACATTATAGGAAATGGAAGTCATCCCCGGCAGCACCGAAAGCCGCTCGATGAGAGCTTCTTTTTCCGGCAGCCGGTCTCCGTTAATAATCAGGCATACCATCACCTCTTCGGTGGTAAATCCATAGCGGATCAAAATATGGCGTACCAGTCCTGTTCCGGTAGTCTCATCGTAAGCCGGAATCTGCTTTAGCAGCATCCATTCCTTTACCGCCATAAGCACATCCTTATTTTCCTCTACCCCAAGCAGACAGTCTTCCACCGGAATGATGGCATGCGTACGTGCCGCATAAAATCCGGTCACAAGTTTTCCTTCTTTATCCAGTCCCACCGGAAACTGTGCCTTGTTGCGGTAGCGGAAAGGATGCTCCATCCCAACGATCGGCAAACATACCTGCTCTAACTCTTCTTTGGAAAATCCTCCAATCCTCTGCAGATTACTGCGCACCTTGTTTTCCTTGAATGCAAGTTGTTCCTCGTAGGAAAGTGCCTGTATCTGACAGCCACCGCAGCGGCGGTGGAGCGGACATTGCGGTTCTACGCGGTATGGAGATGGTGTGATAATTTTCTCCACACGGGCATATCCATAATGTTTTTTCAGCTTTGTGGCACGGGCACGGATTTCATCTCCGATCAGCGCATCCTTGACGAAAAATGTCATCCCATCGTACTTTCCGATGCCTTCCCCGTCGACTCCCATATCTGTAATTTTCAAAGAAAATAAATCGTTTTTTTTCATCCTTTTAACCTGCGAAGTCGGAGTCAAAATATCTTTCGGCTCCGACTTTATCTCATCTTATTTGCTTGTCTTGCGTATATTTGTCTCCAGCAGACGGCTGTACCCCTGCCATTCAAGATTATTGTCCGGTACATTTGCCAGAATCTCCCGCATGGTTTCCATCTTTGCATCCACGTTGTCCGCGAAGCTCAAAGCCATCGCTTCAACCAGTGCCGGTTTCTTCGGAGATCCATACTCCAGTTCTCCGTGGTGCGCCAGAATGCAGTGCTTTAACTCATTTTCCAGAACCACCGGAAATCCCTCAATGGAACGGATTCCCTCGCCTACCCACTCGGCACCGACCATAATATGCCCAAGCAGCTGTCCTGCATCGGTATAATCATTTGCCGGAAACGCCGACAACTCTTTTAATTTACCGATATCGTGGAAAATCGCCGCCGTAATCAGAAGATCCCGGTTCAAAAACGGATAATTCTGCGCAAAATAATTACAGTTTCTTGTCACGCTGACGGTATGTTCCAACAGCCCCCCGACAAATCCATGATGTACACTCTTTGCTGCCGAATGAAATTTAAACCGGTCCGCAAATGTTTGATTGTCGAAAAATCTGTGCAGCAGCTGGTTTAGGTAAGGATTTTTCACAGAATCAATATATCCTGTCAATTCGGCATACATCTCCTCCACATCCTTGTCCGTACAAGGAAGATACTCCTTAGGATCAATGTCCTCCTCTGAAACACGGCGTGCACGCCGGATCGACATCTGCAGATTTCCCTGAAAGCTGGTGACATCTCCCGTAACCGCCACATAATCCAGCGCGTCAAACTCATCAATTCCCACAGAACCCGGATCCCAGATCTTGGCATCAATCGTTCCTGTTTTATCCTGCAGGATCACATTGTCGTATGCTTTTCCGGCTTTGGTCAGTGCCGCCTGTTTGAATTTACACAGATATACTTCATTTACTTTTTCTCCTTCTCGGAGAGATTCAATATATTTCATAATAACTCCTTATTTCCAATTTTACTGCAAAACCCCTGCTTTTAATTTACAGGTAATCTTTTTATACCCCTTAGTACCTTCCCGCATAACCGTAACCGAATAGGTTTCTTTCGGTGTCAGCTGCAACAGCACCTCCCGGAATTGCTCTGCACTTGCAACCTCCTGGCCTGCAACGGAACGGATCACATCCCCGCTCTGCAGTCCCGCATCCATGGCAGGCGAATCCATCTCAACTTTTTTGATATATACGCCCTTTGGAATATCGTATTTCTGCGCAATATGCTGGGTAACCGTAGAAATGTGCACACCAAAATACGGCACCTCTTTGTCCGCAAATAATAGATCAATCACTGGCATCAGTTCTGATATTTCCACTGCAGTGAGCGTATTTGCAGAAGCCGCACTATAGCTTTGCATCACAACACCGACAAGTTCCCCATCCGTGTTGATCAGCACACCGCTTCCATTTTCACTGGCAACAATATCTGTCGTGTATACACTGTAATTATTGTCCGGAGTGGAAATTTCATTGTTGGTCGCCGTAATGGTTCCGGTCAAAATCGAATAATTCGTTCCAAGCGGGCTGCCAAGAGCAATCACAATGCTCCCCTTATGTATAGTATTCGAGCCTGCTGTTTTCATCACGGTAATGGCATTCTGCGTGGAAGTCTCCAGATCCTCCAGATCCACGGTAAGTGCCGCAAGACCGGTATTCCCATCGTATCTGACCAGCTTTGCCTCTGCCACCGCATCATTTACAAAGGTAACTTTGATCTTTGCAGCATCTTTAATCGTTTTTTTCTCCGTAAGAATCCAGAGTTTACCTCCACTTTCTCCAATGATCGTGCCACAGCCCTGACCTTCCCGTTCATAAGAGTTGTTAAACCAGTCCGTATCACTGACCACCCCCGTGATCGTAACGATGGACTTATTTGCCGTATTTCCAATGGCGTACAGCTCTGTCTGAATCTGTTGGTAATCGTCCAGCGTCATCGGCTGTCTCTCTTCCGGAGTCTGTGTCTCCTCCTTTTCCTCA
>OGLW01000635.1_pt1 | contig 15684 bp, 17 predicted proteins | sample 1572961 | NCBI WGS metagenome assembly OGLW01 (sample SAMEA2581880, study PRJEB24529) | metagenome | biome: Human gut stool | place: China | collected 2011
AGGACAATGACCGCGGAACCATTGTAGGACGCCGTTCCTTCGGCAAGGGACTCGTACAGCAACCCATCGACTTCAGTGACGGTTCCGCCATCCGCCTGACCATTGCCCGTTATTACACCCCATCGGGCCGTTGCATCCAGCGCCCCTACGAGAACGGCAAGGACAGCAAATACGAAATGGACTGGATTACCCGTTACGAACACGGCGAGTTCTTCTCCAAAGACAGCATCAAACTGGACGAAAACCTGCGTTACTCTACCGGTTTGGGCAGACCCGTATACGGCGGCGGTGGCATTATGCCGGACGTATTCGTTCCGCAAGACACCACCGGAGTATCTTCTTACCTGATAGAAGTAAGCAACAAGGGACTGATTCTGCAATTCAGCTTCCAGTATACCGACCGCAACCGTGCGAAATTGAGTGAATACGACAATGAAGAAGATTTGTTGAAGTACCTTCGCCACCAGAGTATTGTGGAGCAGTTTGTACGTTTTGCAGACTCCAAGGGAGTAAAGCGGCGCAACCTGCTTATCCACAAGTCCTACAAGCTACTGGAAAGAAGTCTTTACGGCAACATTATCTATAACATACTGGGAAGGGAGCAATACATCCGCTACATCAACCAGAGCGATGCTACCGTCAAGAAAGCATTGGATATTCTGGAACGTGGCGAGGCATTCCCCAAAGCTCCGGAAGCAACACCAATCATAGAGGATAAAAAAGATGATGGAAAGGAAAAAAGAACTGCGCAGGCAGGTAGCTTTGTTGAAGACCCGACACAGCTCTTCCGCTACGCGTCAGTCTGCTGAAATACTTGCCGCCCTCGAGGCACACCCCGCTTTCAGGGCGGCAACAACCGTACTGCTCTACCACTCTCTCAAAGACGAAGTGGACACACACGAATTTATCCGGAAGTGGAGCCGCGAAAAGCGGATACTGCTTCCGGTAGTTGTAGGTGACGACCTGGAACTGCGGCTGTACACCGGACCCGAAGACTTGAAACCTGGCGCATACGGCATCGAAGAACCAACCGGCGAGCTATTTACCGACTATGCAGACATAGACTTCATAGTGGTTCCCGGCGTGGCATTCGACCGTAACGGCAACCGCCTGGGGCGCGGTAAAGGTTACTATGACCGGCTTCTGCCCCGCATCCCATCAGCCTACAAAGCCGGCATCTGCTTCCCGTTTCAACTCGTAGAAGAAGTTCCTGCAGAACCGTTTGATATACGCATGGATGAAATCATAACGCAATGAAAACTAATTATCATACACACACCACACGCTGCATGCATGCCACCGGAGATGATGAAGACTATGTGCTCAGTGCCATCAAAGGCGGTTACCGGATACTCGGGTTTTCGGACCACACTCCCTGGAAATACCGTACCGACTACGTAGCCGACATGCGGATGCTCCCCGAAGAGCTTCCCGGCTACGTGGAGAGTCTCAAGACGCTCCGTAAGAAATACCACGACCGGATAGACATCAGAATAGGACTTGAATGTGAATACTTCCCCCAATATATCCATTGGCTGAAAGAACAAATCAAGAAGTACCAACTGGACTATATCATCTTCGGAAACCATCATTACCACACCGATGAAAAGTTTCCCTACTTCGGCCATCATACGAACAGCCGCGACATGCTCGACCTTTACGAAGAGAGCGCCATCGAAGGTATGGAAAGCGGATTATTCTCTTGCCTTGCCCATCCGGACTTGTTCATGCGCTCCTATCCGAAGTTCGACCACCATTGCACTACCATCAGCCGGCACATCTGCCGTACTGCTGCACGCCTGAATGTCCCGTTGGAATACAATATAGGCTATGTAGCCTACAATGAAGCGCACGGTTTATCCACCTACCCATGCCCGGAGTTCTGGCGAATCGCTGCCAATGAAGGCTGTACAGCTATCATCGGACTGGATGCGCATGACAACAAGGATTTGGAAACTCCGATGTATTATGACCGGGCAGTCCGGGAATTGAAGGAACTGAAGATTGAAAGAATAGATGAGCTGAGGATGCTCATCTGAATATGATATTCGTTATGACCTGGGCCCCCACATGACGGTTCAAGTTGCGCACCAGCAACTCGCGCCCCATCATCAGTTCCTGGCGCAAAGCAGCAGAAGTGAGGTGCACATAAAGCACCTGGTTCTTTATATAAAGTTCACGGGTGTAGGAGGCAATGGTAGGCCCCAGCACTTCGGGCCACGCACTGATAAGCCGCCGTTCATTCAGCGGAGACTCCAGACTTTCCTGCCTGAGGTAATGACGGATAAGTTCACCTATCTGTTCGGCATTATTGCGCTTCATGCCTCTTCCTCCTTCATTTCGGCAACCGTTCCCTGCTCCACACGGAACATCTTATAATCACTGCCCACTTTATGCAGAATACGGTCCAGGTGTTCGCGGTTGGTATCGGTTATAAAAATCTGCCCAAAACTGTCGCCTGCCACCAACTTGATGATTTGCTCCACACGCGAGGCATCCAGCTTGTCAAAGATATCGTCCAACAACAACAAGGGAACAGTGGTCCCGGTACGTTTCAGGAAATCAAACTGTGCCAGCTTCAACGCTACCAGATAAGTCTTGTTCTGCCCCTGCGACCCTTCACGCTTGATGGGGAAATCTCCCAAAAGCATATTCAGCTCGTCCTTGTGCACACCGCGCAACGAATAGCCCATAATCTGGTCGCGAGCACGGCTTTCCTTCAGTACTTCCAGCAAAGAGGCATCGCGGGCATGGGAGTCATAGCTTAATCCCACCTTCTCCCTATCTTGCGAAATGAATGAATAGAAAGACTGGAAAATAGGAATAAACTCACGGATAAAGGCCTCACGTTTACGGAACACCACTTCACCGGCTTGTGCCATCATCTCCTCCCAAACCAGAAAGAGCTCTTCCTCCACCGGCTGTTCACTCTTCAGTAAGGTATTCCGCTGCACCAAAGCTTTATTGTATCGTATCAAAGCATCCAGATACTCTTTGTCGTACTGCGAGATAACCACATCCATAAAACGTCGGCGTTCATCACTGCCTCCTGCTATCAACTCCGAATCGGCAGGCGAGACCATGACCAAAGGCAGGAAGCCGATATGGTCCGACAAACGCGTATACTCCTTCTTGTTTCGCTTGAACTGTTTCTTCTGGCGCCTCTTCATACCACAGTAGATTTCCTCAGGAGTCCCATCGGCAGCCTCATAAAACCCTTGAATAACAAAGAAGTCGGCATCATGGCAGATATTCTGGGAATCAATGGGATTACCGGCACTTTTACAGAAAGACAAAAAATACACCGCATCCAGCAGGTTCGTTTTCCCCATGCCGTTCTGTCCGAAAAAGCAGTTTAACTTGGGCGAGAATGAAAGCTCCACCTGCTCCAAGTTCTTATAATTGAGTATAGATATACGTTTCAGTATCATTATAGTAACGATGAGTTCGGTTACAAAGATAATGCAAAACCGAAAGCAGTACAAAATAAGCCTGCTTATTTTTAATACAGAGGTGAAGCCCGGCTTATTGAAAAGTAGAAATAATTTCGGTGTTTTCTGATACAAAACAAAAAAAGATGCCGCTAAATTTCGTTGATAGCTATAAAAAACTTACTTTTGCGGGTCGAAATAGATAAATAAGAATAATAACAAAAAGATTATATAAAAATGGCAGAACAAAAAAAGACGAATGAAGCCTTAAACGTGGAGGATGCACTGACACAATCGGAGGCCTTTTTCATTAAGAACAAAAAAGCAATCATCGGCACTGTAGTAGCAGTAATCATCATCATTGCCGGTGTAGTGATGTACAAGAACCTTTATGCAGACCCCCGTGAAGAAAAAGCACAAGCTGCCTTATTCAAAGGGCAAGAATACTTCGAAGCAGACGCTTATGCACAAGCACTGAACGGTGATAGTATCGGTTTTGCCGGATTTGTAAAAGTGGCAGACGAATACAGCGGCACAAAAGCAGCCAATCTTGCAAAAGCCTATATGGGTCTCTGCTATGCACACCTCGGTAAATATGACGAAGCAGTGAAAGCATTGGACAGCTTTGACGGAGACGACCAAATGGTAGCTCCTGCCATGAAAGGTGCTATGGGTAACTGCTATGCGCAGCTCGGCCAACTGGACAAAGCCGCTTCCATGCTGCTGAAAGCCGCCAACGAAGCCGACAACAACTCCCTCAGCCCCATCTACCTGCTGCAAGCTGGAGAAATCCTGGTAAAGCAAGGTAAGTATGACGATGCAATCCAGGCGTATACCACTATCAAGGATAAATACTTCCGTTCATACCAGGCAATGGATATCGATAAGTATATCGAACAAGCCAAACTATTGAAGAAGTAATATACCTTATTATAAAAATATCTCAGGCACGGATTACACGGAAAACACGGAAAGACACAATAGCCGTGAATCCGTGTAGTCCGTGCCTCTTTTATCTCTCCTCTCCCTTTAATTTTCAATTATTAATTCTTAATTCCTTATTTATGGCAACAGCTTATCACAATCTTTCAGACTACGATTTCAGTTCTGTACCCAGCGCGGAAAAAATGAAATTCGGCATCGTTGTATCTGAGTGGAATTATAATATTACCGGCGCTCTCCTAAAAGGTGCCATAGACACCTTAAAAAAACATGGAGCCAAAGATGAAAATATTCTGGTAAAAACAGTACCCGGCAGTTTTGAACTGACTTTCGGCGCCAACCAACTTATCGAATACAGCGAAGTCGATGCAGTTATTGCAATTGGTTGTGTAGTCAGAGGAGATACTCCACATTTTGACTATGTTTGCATGGGTGCTACCCAAGGAATTACCCAATTAAACGCAAGTGGCGATGTACCAGTAATTTACGGATTAATTACTACCAATACTATGGAGCAAGCAGAAGACCGCGCCGGTGGCAAGCTGGGTAATAAAGGAGACGAATGTGCAATTACTGCAATAAAAATGATAGATTTTGCTTGGAGTTTACAAAAATAGTTGTACCTTTGCATCGCAATTGAGAAACAAAGCTGCTTAAAGAGAGATTTAAAGTAGTTCTCAACAGCAAAAGGGCAAATACCAGAGTGGCCAAATGGGGCAGACTGTAAATCTGCTGGCTTACGCCTTCGGTGGTTCGAATCCATCTTTGCCCACAAAAAATTGCGGAAGTAGCTCAGTTGATAGAGCATTAGCCTTCCAAGCTGAGGGTCGCGGGTTTGAGCCCCGTCTTCCGCTCTTAGGAGAATCCTGAAAGTCAAGCAGTTGGCATTCAGGATTTCTTCTTTTAGTACTATCTGATTAAGGCGAATACAGGCGGTTTGAGCATCATCATGTAAACCAAGATGTAAACCAAGAAATGGCATATGAATGCTTCATTATCAGTAGTTTGCTACAAGTCTAAAAGACTATCTAATGGCGAAAGTCCATTAATGCTACAAGTCTCCAAAGGAGGTAAACGCCAATATCAAAGTTTAGGCGTATCTGTAAATCCTAAATTCTGGGATTTCAGTAAGAATAAACCTAAGTCCAACTGTCCTAATAGGGAATATATCTTAAAACTTATCCTTAACAAGCAAGCGGAACTTCAACAGCGGATGCTTGAACTGAATGCAGAACAGAAGGAGTACACCACTACTACCCTACTCCATGACGAGCATAGGAAGTTTGAACTCAAAACAGTCAAACAGTTCTACCAAGAATTGATTGAACAGTACAAGGCTAATGATAAATGCGGGAACAGACTTATCTATAAAAGCTCCTACAATTCTATCAACGTCTTTACCAATGGCAATTTAGAGATTCCATTTAGTGCAATAGATGTTGCATGGCTCAACAAATACGAGAAATGGCTACGCTCCAAAGGCAACAAAGAGACTACGATGAGTTTGATGTTCCGTACTCTACGCAGTGCATACAATAAAGCCATTGATAGTAAATGCGCACGTAAGTCTGATTATCCATTCAATAATTATAGGATAAGCAAGTTTGATGTTAGTACAGAGAAGCGAGCCATAGCCAAAGCTGATATACTTAAGTTCTCAACAGATGTCCGTTCCATTGGTAAGCAGCAATATGTTCAACTTAGTAAGGACATATTCATATTCAGCTATCTGTGTGGTGGCATCAACTTCACTGATATAGCCAATCTGACTAAGGATAATATCATAGAGGGGAAACGCCTGCACTACATTCGTCAAAAGACAGGTAAACTCATTAAATTGGGACTGTCAGAAGAAGCCATACAAATCATTAGGCGATATGCAGTAGAGAGTAAAGGCTACCTATTCCCTATCCTCAATGCGCAGTTACATAAGACACCACTACAAAAACAGAACAGAATACATAAGATGTTGGGAAAAGTCAATAAGAACCTAAAACTACTTGCAGCTGATTTGGGTGTTGAAGCTAATCTCACAACTTATGTTGCACGCCACTCATTCGCAAGCGTCTTAAAGAAGTCTGGTGTAAACATTGCATTGATAAGTGAAGCATTAGGACATTCTGACCTAACGACTACTCAAATCTACCTTGACAGTTTTGATAATGAACAGATAGATAATGCCATGAAGAACTTGCTATAATCTTAAATAACCCTATCTGCCACCATGCAGGTAGGGTTTATTTTTTAACTTTGCCCAAACTAATAATCATGGAGAAGCTAAAGGAAGATTATATAAGCATTGACACCCGTTTGGAATACATGGAAGCCATAGCTACAAAATATGCTCCAGACGTAGATATAGACCCATCCACAGGAGAAAGATATATCTGTGGCACTACTGCCCTACCAATATTTGTAAGAAGATACAATCAGAATGAACTATATGGTAACTTCACATACGAAGATTATATAGCCAATAGGGACATACAAAATACTTTAAAAGGCTTAGGAGTTGATATAGATAAGTTCTGGTTTCTATTCCTGTTCATCTTTGACTATACTTGTGGCACGTGCTTGGATGGAATGAAAGCTACAGGCATTGGAATAGAACAGCTCACCAAATTCGCCAAAGCCATAGCAGACAACCATAAGGAGATTAACCAATTTGGAGTAAGTTTTAAAAAGCCTATTACTGTCTCTGTAAAGATTGAAGGCAAGCATCAGATAGTAATTGATAATGCCAATGCAATAGGATATTTGGCTACGACCATTGCCAATAACTTAAAGGAGATGGAGGAACATCCTTGGATGCAGAGCCAACAAGTCAGCATAAACACCCATGCAGAAGAAAAGGAATCCGTTCAGATATGGCTATTCTATAAGATATTCAATGACTTCTTCAATTTATCTCCTTATAACAAGCTGTTTAATGTCAGACAGAAGAAAGGAAGTACCATATCACTTAGTAAGACATTACTCATATCAAGACTTATCTACTTCACTAAGCTATCTACGAATAAGAATTTCTCAGAGGATGAATTTACTTTAAAAGGTTATATCAAGCAATATAAAGACAAGAGAATTGATACTGTGAATAGCATATACTTCTAACAACATACTGATAACCAACCAAGTCCTACTTCATGCCATTAAGAGGGTACATAAGAGTAGGACTTTTTTTCTCTCTTTTAATCCTGCCATTATATACCATCTTTGCACCGTCAAAACGATAGCAGACGAGCTACCAATTAAGAGGGGAAGTAAAACAGCCCATTAAATTCTCTCTTTTAATCAGCCCAGAAGCACGTAGTTTTGCAGCGTAATCAGATAACCAAGTGTACATAGGTTTGACGGTTACACAGAATCAAGTTTAATAATAAATATAGATTATCATGGAAGTAAAGACTAAGACAGCAGGAAAGACCGTAACAGGCAACACAGTAGCTAATGCTAAAACAGGAAAGGCAGTACGTACTCTCAGCTTACAACAACAGTTGATTAAAGCTGAAAGAGATTTGAAGAACATAATAAACAGACAGTTGGGAGAAACCGTTCTACACGCCCAAGAGTTAATTGTAAAACAATTAAAGCAAGCTATTGAAGAGAAAAATAGTAAAGTTCTCACACTTAAAGACGAACCTATCACATTCCAATTAACTAAAACTGAGGAGAAGGTCTCTAAGAAGATTGCCTTTGTAAAACATAACAGAAGCATTGATTCAAAGAAAGTAGATACGTTCATTGCTATTATTGACAATGGTAAATATGAAGAAGCTTATCCCATCATCGTGATAGAAGCCTCAAAACTAATAAAGGCAGGATATACCGTAACAGATGTAAACGGCAGAGTTCTGGCAGAAGAAGAGGCAGAAGGCTACTTTGTAATCTTAGACGGTCAACACAGAAGCACAGCATTTGCCAAGCTAAACTCAGTCAAAGGCAATATGACTATCCCCAATGTCTTTGTTAAGGATATTAAGGACATAGGAACTTATTTGGAAGAAATCAACAGAGTTGGTAATTGGGATATGAGAGCCAAGATAGGGGTTGCTGCCTTGACATCTAAGGATGAACTCTTTGAGAATATGGCTGAACTAATCCAACAAGGATTCAATCCAACGACAGCAGGTCTGATTTACACTAAGAAGAATATTCCAGAGAAGATACTGAACAAGGTTTTAAGAAGAGAAGAATACAAGCTACCTAAAGATGCCATAGTTGACATCAAGAGAGGAAACGATTTTATAACTCTATGCAAAGCTGCCAATATCAGCGTTACATTTCTCACTAAACGCTACTTCATTAAAGGCTTTAACAGCTATGCCAAAGTACATGGTGAAGAACAGGCATTCAAGGCTCTGGATAAATTAAAGCAATTAGAACTTACTGACGAGAAACTAAAGCAGATAAAGGAAGATGATGATTTCCAAGCGATACTTCAAGAAGCCCTGAATGCTTAAGCCATACCCCAGAGAAAGCCCATGTGACAGGTGGGCTTCTCTACTCTGATTCTTGGGGTTTGGCATTTCAGCCCTATAGAACTTCCTTAATTCCCTTAATTATTAGACCTTAGACATCTTTAAAGTCCTAAAATTAGGGTTACAGCTAACAGTTTACAAGAAACCAACAATATTATATGATAAAGTTAGATATTCAAGAAAGAGATGGGTTCCTCATTATGAAGGACTTTCCAAAGAATTGCATCTTCAACAAGGTAAAAACAGGTTGTGGTGCAACAACTATAGCACTTACTAATGATGAGAATTACATCATTGCAGTACCTACCACAGAACTGATAGAGAATAAATGCTATCCAGCTAAAGACACAAATGGTAATGTGAAGTTCTGGAAGAAGCATGAGCGCAGAGCAGGGTTAAGTCCTGTTGTTGACCACCTGTTTGGCTTATATGGAAATTTCACCTTAGAGCTAAAGAAGAAGTTAAAGGACTACTTATCTTCTGTTGGAGTGAAGAAGATTATCTGCACCTACGACAAGATAGACAAGCTGATGGAGTTTATCAACCCTAAAGACTTTAAGCTGACGATTGACGAATACCATAACTTCCTTAAACAATACTCATTCAGAGACAAGGCTATCAATGGAGTGTTAGCTCACTTTAAAGAGTTCAAATCCTATTGCTTCTTGTCAGCTACACCTATTCCAAATGATTTGAAGCCAGCAATATTTAATGATATACCAGAGTACATCGCTAATTGGAATACAACAGACGAGATTACTGTTTATCCTTACCATACAAACACGCCTTATATGATAGCAGCCAAGTTCATCAAGACCTACCAGACTAAAGGCAGTTTGAATGTGAACGGCATTGAGAGCAAGGAAGCATACTTCTTCATCAACAGCGTTACTGAAATCAAAGCCATACTTAAACAGACGCAATTAACAGAAGATGATTATAGAATTATCTGTGCTGACAATCCTAAGAACAGAAGAACTTTGGAAGGATATACTATATCAAGCTCTACTGACGCTCCCAAGAAGTTCAATTTCATCACTTCCAAATCATTTGAGGGTGTGGACTTCCATTCTGAAACAGGATTATGCTTTGTAGTCAGCAATGTTCTGAACAGGCACACATTGGTCAGCATTGATATGGATATACCACAGATTGTAGGAAGAATCAGAACCAAGTCTAATCCATTTAGAAACAAAGTAGTCCACATCTTCAACACTAAAGCTACTGACCATTACACAACATTTGAAGATATGAAACTGATAGTGGATGAAGAAGTAAAGGCCGCACAGGAAAGGGCAGATATGCTTAATAACACCAAGCTATCAGAAACAGCAGTCAAGCAACAGGTTAATGAGATTAAAAAAGTTGGGGTTGAATCTTACCTATCCTATCAAGAGAACAAGTTTATCGTTAATGACATGGTAGCCAAGTTGCAGCTTTACAGCTACTATATTGCTACTGTGGTTTACCAATCAGACAAATCATTAAGAGAAACCTATGCCCAATCTGGAATAGTAACAACTAAAGGTAAATGGCATATCGCTCCAGAGAAGTTTGTCAAGGAATTAATTGCAAAACCAACATTCAGAGAATTGCATAAACGATATTGTGAAATCAAAGCAAATCCAATGACATTCGATTTGCAAGCTATTGAGATAGAGCACGAATACCCTATCTTAGGCAGAGCTTGCCGCATACTTGGAGTGAAAGAATTAAAGCCGTTACGAACCATCAAATCCATCAAAGAAGCCTTAGGTGAAGCATAAACCTACCTCATAAGATGATTGCATAAAATTATAGTGCAATAAACGAGGGGGTACACTACATTATTATCCCCCCTCATAGCCCTTAAATAAAAAGAATGCTTTAGAGATTAGTTCCAAACTATCAATAATAATAAGCATTCTTATTTAATCAAAGAGGGGGCATGATGCACTATTGCCACAGTCTGTCAATAATTTACTAATGCTCCTCATTTCCTTTGAAAGAATCTTTAGGGAAAGACATAGAACAGCCTAAGATGCAAGCGAAGTAATTTACTTGTGTTTTGGGTTTGTTCTTGTTAAATCCATTCAATCAATAACCATTTAATTCAATTTCATTATGAGAGATTTAGTAATTATGCCAGCTATGGCACAGCGTAGAGAATCATTAAACATGGGTGAGTTTGCAGAAGAAGCAATCATTGTGGAAGAAGTTGCAGTCCCCAAGAGAGTAAACCATTTCATTGAAGCCAACACGCAGGAAGTAACCTTGCAGCACCTACAACAAGACTGCATCATTCCAAGTTTTGCATCAATGGAGGAAACCATAAGCCACCAATCCTTTATAGGTGCAGTAGTGGATGCAGCTAAGGACTATTTTCATGGGGAGCAGTTTGATATGCCAGAGATTAGAATCTCACACCCTATCAATGGAAGAATACCAAGTGCATTAGGTAAGAAAGCATCTGAACTGACAGATGAAGAGAAGACTTTGTTCTATCAGAGAATGTGCTTCTGTTTTGAAATCCCGTCTATTGTACATGATGAATACGGTAATCGTTTGGCATTATCCATTGGTGGAGTAAGGGCATATAACGAGATTAACCTGTACAGTAAGAAGTCTGTTGAGAGATTTAAAATCTTCATAGGCTTTCGTAATCGTGTGTGCTCAAATTTAATGCTCACCACTGACGGCTTGCAGGATAAGATAGAAGTTTTAAGCGTACAGGAACTATATGCAGCAGCGTTGAATTTGTTCCATGCTTACAACCCATCCAAAGACTTGCATCTGTTAAGAACACTTGGACAGATGTCAATCTCAACAAGTGAGTTCTGCCAAATAATAGGTAGGATGAGGTTATATCAAGCTCTTACACCCAACCAACAGAAACGCTTACCTCGTCTATTGTTGGGGGACAGTCAGATTAATGCAGCTTGTAGAGCATTCGTTTCTGATGCAAACTTCAAGAGTACAGGGGACAGCATTACAGGTTGGCAGTTACTTAACTTGCTCAATGGTTCTGTGAAGTCAAGTTACATAGATAACTTCTTGGAGAGGAATCTTAACTGTACAGAGTTTGTACAAGGCATCCAACGTGCCAAATTAGGAGATAGTGAATACGCTTGGTTCTTGGGCTGAGTGGATTGTTGATTGAGAGAGGAAAGGGCAGCTATTCAGTTAGTTGTCCTTTCTTTATTTCTACCAACCTATTAAAAACTTAGAATTATGAATATAGATTATACAGTGGGTGAAGTGGAACTATCCTACAAACCCAAATTCAAAAACCTGCATAAGATTGTTAGTTCAGAGGATGCTTATAAATACTTGCTTCCTACATATAGAGAGGGAACTATCTGTTACAAGGAATACTTTAAAGTCTTATTCCTAAACCAATCCAACCAAGTTTTGGGATATACACTTATATCAGAGGGTGGAATTACTGAAACGTCTGTTGATGTCAGAGTAATTCTACAAGCTGCATTACTTACCAATTCAGTAGCTCTTGTTCTTGCACATAATCATCCAAGTGGCAGTCTGAAACCCAGTAGGCAGGATATGGATATTACTAAGCAGGTCAAAGAAGCTGCAAGGCTTATGAGAATTACAGTTATAGACCACCTTATTCTTACAGATGCAGGATATTACAGCTTCGCAGACGAGGGAGAATTATAATTAAGGTAAAGGGCACTCAATTTCTAAGTTGGGTGTCCTTATCATATTCACTTTGATAATTAGTGAATGTTCTCTTAGTAATCAATGAGTTAGTAAATCCAACTTAGAATTAATATTCACTTATATTCATTTACTTATAAAACAGAACATTATGTCACTTAAATATTCAAGCACAACGGCAGACTATTTAGTTTGGTCTGATGCAATGAACCTCATTAGGAAGTTAGTCAAAGATGAGAATTATAAAATCTCACTCCTTATAGCTTTGGGATGCTTCACAGGATTAAGAATATCTGATATTCTATCTCTAAGGTGGAAGCAGATATTAGGTGCTGACGAGTTTACAGTAATTGAGAAAAAGACAGGCAAGGTAAGAACTATCAGACTGAATCCCCAATTACAGCAGCATATTAAGGAGTGCTACGAGCATATAAATCCTGTTGGAATCAATGCACCTATCTTAATAAGTCAGAAAGGCACTATCTTCACAGTCCAGAGAATTAACATAATTCTTAAAGAGGTGAAGAAGAAGTACAGGTTAAAGATTAAGAACTTTAGTTGCCATTCTCTTAGAAAGACTTTTGGAAGACAGGTTTATAATATGAACAGTGATAACGCAGAGTTAGCATTAGTAAAGCTGATGGAACTATTCAACCATAGTTCAGTTGCCATTACTAAGAGATACTTGGGATTAAGACAGGAAGAAATCTTACAGACTTATGACTGTTTGAGCTTCTAATGATTGGGGCAGGATTATTAAGATACATCTTTATAGTGGTCTGAATGGTTCTGTCCCAAATCCATGAAATATTGAGCTTAGATACCTCTAAAGTCCAATCTTGGTAGTTTGGCATTTCTGCCTTATAGAAGTAAGTCAATTCCATAAGTTTACAGAGTTTAAAACTATCTCAACTCTTATTAGTCATGTTGCAGGTAGCACTTCTTGAATATCCAACAATATGCAGACTTAAAGATGATAATTCAAGGCAGGTAAGAATATTCAGAATTTAGTCCTTATAGGGGAAGAAGTGAATTTGATACCCACATGGATTTAGGAGGTTTAGATGCAGTTCTTATTAAATATCTCATGCAGACTATGTTTAATGGCACGATAGTTACTATTTATCCTCACTTCATGCCTATTAATTTAGAACCTTTCATTATCTTTGCACCAATTCCAACGAACTCATGAGATAGGGAGTTGGAAGGACATATTTAACGAAAGGTGTTATTGAAATTATCTTCTACTGACAAATTCTCGCAAAATTTGAAATGGAGTGAAGATGGTAGCAATAGCACCCGCATCATTTGTTATATACTTACCTTTTATAAGGTTTCTATATCTCAAACGGGTGTGGGGCTATTGTTTTATCCACTCCAAAGGCAATGCGAGAAGCCAGTCAGTAGGGTAAAACATATATAGTTCCCACACCTTTTTTATTTATAATAACAGCTCTTCCAGAGGGAACAGGTGAGCGACAACATTAAATATTATGACTTACGAAGAAAAGAAGTCTATTATTAGACAATTAGTAGAGATTATGAATATGGATAAGAATAACGCCTTATCCAAAGTCTCTTATCTTACAAAAGTGAAGATGCAGTTTGGATTTACTAAAGCAGACTTTGATGCAGCATTACAAATGGATGGAGTAACATCCTATCGCAAACTTAAAAGCATGAATCAAGTGGATAGACTTCAATTCCTTTATATGGCTTGTGAAATGGTTGAAGCTGGTGGAACACCTACCCCACAAGTAACGAAGTACCTCATGGCACTTCAACAGGAATTAGGATAATTAAATTAACCAATGAGAAAGATTAGATTATTAGCAACCTTATTATTGGTTGCATTAAGCATGGGATTTAGTTCTTGCAGTGAAGAATTAGACAACCAACCTATGGTATCTTATCCTGAAGGTGGTGAACCTTTAGATATAGTTTGTAAAGAATATGGCATTAGTGATTATAAAGATATTGAATTACTTGATTACTATAAAAACACTTTAGTAGAACAAGCTAATTTTATAGGTTTAAAGAATAATCAGTTATGGATTTCCTCATTCAATGCAGAAGATAAAACTAATATTATAGAATGGACTGATAACAAGGAATTTGATAGGATACGCAGAGTTTACAAAGGTTATGGAGAATATGAAGAATTTACCATACAAGGAATATCATTATTTCAAATAATACCTATTGATAATAACTTTGCTGCATCATTGACTTATAGCAATAATGGGAAAGTCATATCTGCCTTACTCTTTAAAAAAGATAGTGAGACTAAAGAGATTCTTACAAGAAGGACTGAAATGCATATTGGATATAATAATTCTATCATAAATGATAAGTGTTGTTATTCCTTATCTGGAGATACTATTTGTGTAGCAGAGAAAGGCTTTGGATATTCCAACATAGGAATTCTTTATTCTTCTGACTTTATATATTACAACGAAGCAATATACACTCATAGAGATAATAAAGGCTTCTTTGTGGGAAGACGGAGTTTCAAATTGGGGGAAGATTTATGGCACATCCAAGTACCACAGCTAAATGATGAACCTGCTGATGCTAAGATTGAGGTCAGTGTAGAAGATAAGTCCAAGCAAGTCTGGAAGTACAATGTCAATATTATACATTACGATGGAACTAAGAAGAATGTAACATTTGAAGTAGATATTGATAATGGTACAATCAAAGGACAGGATGATTATGCTGCCCTCATTACAGGCAAGTGGAGGATGACAAGCGGTGATGCTGTTGCTACTCATGTTACTTATAAGAATAATGGCACATTTGAATACACAAGTACAGAAGATAGCTCTTATAAAGAAGTGGGCAAGTACAAGATAGACGGTAACAAACTCTATGAAATGTACAGCGATGAAGAAGAATGGATTATCAGTGATATTCTATTACTTAATTCAATGACCTTATCAGTACAGGAATTGGAAGCTGATGGAGTAACACCCAGCGGTAAGAAGTTTGCTTATCAACGAGTGGAATAAGAGACCTATACCAACTCTACTAAAACAGAATAGAAGCAGCATTTGAGGAAACTCTTATGCTGTTTCTTTTTATAAAGCTACTACATTTCTAAAGAATACTCTCCATATAGCCCCATTCACTAAAATGTTGCAGCAAATCATGGTGATTTAAAGGAGAATGATTAT
>OGLW01000651.1_pt1 | contig 15197 bp, 10 predicted proteins | sample 1572961 | NCBI WGS metagenome assembly OGLW01 (sample SAMEA2581880, study PRJEB24529) | metagenome | biome: Human gut stool | place: China | collected 2011
ACCTACCAGAGGTATTGATGTAGAGGCAAAGCGTGAATTTTACCAGATCATGCATGAGCTGGCAGCCCAGGGCGTAGCCGTGATCATGAATTCCAGTGACATGATGGAAGTAATCGGAATGAGCAGCCGTGTTATTGTTATGTATGAAGGCAGGATTTCCGGTACATTACAGAAAGAAGAATTGTCAGAAGAGCTGATCATGCAGTTTGGCATGGGCATGAAGAAGGAACGGACAAAGGAGGAGACAGAAGGATGAAGAACAAGCTAAATAAAAACTTCTGGAACAAACATGGACATGTGGTGATCATATATGTATTCCTGGTCGCACTTATGCTCCTTGTAAGTGTGTTCAGCCGTGACTTTTTCACTATAGGAAACTTTAAAAACCTGCTCAGGACTTCTTTTCCTCTTTTGATGGTAGCATTAGGACAGACACTGATCATTTTAACAGGTGGTATTGACCTGTCATTAGGCGGTATCGTAGCACTGGCCAATGTAGTCTGCGTTATGACTATGAATACAGAATCTCCTGTTGGATTTATTTTACCGCTGATCGCAGCAGTAGTCCTGGGATTGGTTTGCGGTGCTTTAAACGGAGTGCTGGTAACAAGAGGAAATCTGGCTCCTATTATCGTAACCATTGCAACAACAGCAATTTTTGATGGCTGCGCATTACTTCTTATGCCAAAGCCGGGCGGTTCTGTACATAAGGCATTTTCTAAATTTCTTACAAGAGGTTTAAAGGGAGCGGTTCCGCTGATCTTATTCCTGGTGATCCTGATCCTTGTGAGAACCTTAACAAACAAGACTCCATATGGAAAAGCTTTAAGAGCTATTGGCGGCAGTGAAAATGCTGCTTATTCCACAGGTGTAAAGGTAAAAAAGGTAAAATTCATTGCTTACTGTCTGGCAGGTCTTCTCTGTGCAGCTGCCGGTATCTTCCTCAGTGCCCAGATGAACTCTGCAGACGCGACGATCGGAAAGAACTACGCAATGAATGCTATTACAGCAACTGTAGTAGGCGGAACTGCCATGACCGGTGCAGTAGGTGATCCTCTGGGAACCATCGCAGGCGTATTTATTATTTCCATTATCAATAATATGCTAAACCTTTTTGGTGTATCGTCATTCTACCAGTTTGTATGTCAGGGCCTGATCCTGATCCTGGCACTGTCCTTAAGTGCAATGCATAAGAAACATTAACAGAAGAAAGGAAGGTGTTTAATCGTGAAGAAACTGTGCAGTAAATATTTAGAAAACAGTCAGATCGTAGTTTACCTGATCCTGATCCTTCTTCTGGTACTGGCTCAGATATTATCTCCGGGATATTTGAATCCCACCCATATGGCAGGTATTTTAAGACTTGCGTCCTTTATGGGGATCGCAGCGATCGGACAGAACCTTACGATCCTTACAGGAGGTATTGACCTGTCTATTGCAAATACCATTACCTTTGCAAATGTGATCGCAGCCCAGATCATGATGGGACGTGACAGTTCCATGCTTCCGGCTCTTTTAGCTGTGATCGTAATGGGCATCGTAGTAGGCCTGATCAATGGAACTGGTGTTTACTGGTTAAAGATCCCGCCATTTATTATGACACTGGGTGTTGGAACTGTGATACAGGGTATTTTCCTGATCTATACAAAGGGTGCACCAAAGGGAAATGCAGCACCATTGCTCCGTTCCATCTGCGGACAGAGTATGTATGGTATCGTATCCGGTATTGTTCTGATCTGGGCAGTTCTTGCAGTGATCGCCATTGTACTGTTACATAAGACTCCTTACGGCAGAAAGCTGTATTCTGTAGGTATCAATGAAGAAGCATCCCGCTTCTCCGGTATCAACACAGGCCGTGTTACTTTCTCTGTTTATCTGATCTCTGCGGTGATCGCAGCTGTATCAGGCTTCCTTCTGGTTGGATATACAGGAACCAGCTTCCTGGATGTAGGAACCAGCTATAATACAAAGACCATTGCAGCAGTTGTCATCGGTGGAACAGCCATTACAGGTGGAAAAGGCGGATATCTGGGAACCATTGCAGGTGCTGTTATCATGACTATCCTGGATGATTTCTTAACCATTGTAAGCATCCCAGATGCAGGCCGTCAGGTTGTACAGGGGATTATCATTATCCTTTTGGTTCTGGTGTATAGCAGGGAAAAGAAGAAATGATGAATGGTTAGATGTGGGATTAATATGAGATAAAGGTGAGATGATATTAGCAGCGACGCTGTATCGGTGAGAGATCATTGGTATGGCGTTGCTGTTTTTTATGAAACAAAAAATAAAACTGATTAAATACTATTGAAATAAAGTGAGTGTTGACTTTTGAGTGGAAGAGAGGTATATTGGAGTCAGATAGTAAGAGAGACATGGGGGGGGGGGAAGGAGTGAAAGAAAGAACGAAAATTCTGAATCATATGATCGCAAAGACAGACCGTACAGATAATGAACTTTGGCTTCCGTTATGGATGCATTCTTATGATACGGCTGGCGTTATGGAATACCTTTATCATAACGGGGTTCCGCCAGCCGCTATAAAAGTGATCTGTAAAGACATGGGGGAAGAGATGGGATTGAAGGTATGCCTGTTTCTTGCATATTGCCATGATACGGCTAAAATGACGTATGTATTTCAATCAAACATCTCTGAGGGAGTGAAAATAATCCGTGAGGCAATCATCCAGGAAGGAATAAAACTTATTGACCCGAAAAAATTGACTAATAGGATATCTCATTCTTTGTGTGGAGAAGGCATTTTGAGAAAGTATGGGGTACCAATCGGAATTTCGGTAATTGTTGGTTCCCATCATGGTAAGACACCCGATGAGTGTTCGGATGAGATAGAAGAAAAAATAGAAAACTATGGTAAAGATGTATTTTTTGGACAACAAAGAGGCAAGTGGGAAGCTATATGGAAAGAATGGCTGGATACAGCACTTGAAAAAAGTGGATTTTCCAGTGTAGAAGAACTTCCGGATATCAGTATGGAAGCGCAGGTGATCCTTACGGGGCTTTTGATCATGGCGGACTGGATTGCTTCTAATACATATTATTTTCCGCTGATAAAGACTGACTGTCTGGGAAAGGATACAGATTATCCCAAAAGAGTGAACAATGCAATTGAAAGACTGAATTTTCCGGAATTCTGGATCCCAGGGGAAAATGATTGGGGAATGGATGATGCACTTTTTGAAGAGAGGTTCGGATTTTTGCCAAGAGAAGTGCAGCATACAGCAATGGAAATAGCGCAAAACACCATAGAACCGGGAATTTTTATTTTGGAAGCCCAGATGGGAGTTGGAAAGACAGAAGCAGCTTTGGCAATGGCGGAAATTCTAGGGCAAAAAGCAGGAAGCGGTGGGATTTTCTTCGGATTGCCTACACAGGCTACGGCAAACGGACTTTTTCCAAGACTGATGAAATGGGCAGAACAGCAGTCAGAAAATGTAAAACTTGGCATACGTCTGGCACACGGAGCGGTTGCGTTAAATGAAGATTACCAGCAGTTGATAAAAGGTTCAGCTTTGTCAGTAGGTGAAGATGAAGAAAACAATCTGGTGGTTCACAGCTGGTTTGAAGGCAGGAAAGTGGCACTGTTAGTTGATTTTGTGATTGGAACTATTGACCAGCTCCTGATGGCCGCATTAAATCAGAGACACGTAATGTTACGGCATCTGGGATTGGCGGGGAAAGTGGTCATTATTGACGAGGTACATTCATACGATTCGTACATGATGACATTTTTGGAGCGGATTTTAAACTGGTTGGGAGCGTACCATGTACCAGTGATCGTTTTGTCAGCTACATTACCTCAAAAATATAGATTTAATTTAATACAGGCTTATTTGAATAAGAGGAACATGAATGCAAGTGCAGACTGGTGTAATGCAACAGGATATCCGCTTTTTACATGGACAGATGGGAAGCAGGTCTGCCAGAAGCAGATGCGTTTAGATGGTAAGAAAGAGATTGTTCAGGTCATTCGTATTAAAGATGAGGAATGCATGGAGATCCTGAAAAATTCTTTGAAGGATGGAGGCTGTGCCGGTATCATTTTAAATACAGTTGCAAGAGCACAGGATTTTGCACAAAAGATTGTTGAATGTTTTCCTGAATGTGAAATGATCCAGATGCATTCACAGTTTATTATATCGGATCGTGCAGAGATTGAAAGAGAAATTTTAAAACGTGCAGGAAAAAATTCTACCTCTGAACAGCGAAATAAACTGATCATAGTTGGAACACAGGTGTTGGAACAGTCCCTTGATATTGATTTTGATGTAATGATCACAGATCTTTGTCCTATGGACTTGTTGCTTCAGAGAATAGGACGCGAACATCGTCATGGGGGAAGAATAAGAACATTCTGTCTGCAGCTGGCTAAATGCTATGTTTTGACAGAAACAAGGGCTGTTTATGATGAATGGCTGCTTCAACGGACTTTGGATAAACTTCCAGAACAGTTTTGTCTTCCAGATGATATTCCTGTTTATGTTCAGAAAGTGTATGCAGAGCCGGAAGAGTGTGAGAAAAATGAATTATGGCATAGATATGACACGAATTTAAAAAAATTGAAGAAGGAAGCAGAAAGATCATTAGTAGGTGAACCCGCATGCGAAGATGAAACAAATCCGGAATTTGACAGTATTGCAACATGGATGTCTGAAGGTGATCCGGAATTAACAGATGCCTCAGCACTGGCATCCGTGCGTGCAGGATCCCCGTCCATTGAAGTACTTGTTTTGCGGAAAAAGGGAGATGATATCTGTTTTCTGCCATGGCAGTATGGAGGAAAGCGTATTTCGGCGGATAATATTCCATCGGAAGAAGAAACGAAAGAAATATTAAAACAAAAGTTACGGCTGTCATCTATATTTTCAAATGAATATAATTATAAACCGGTATTGAAAAAATTGAGAGATGACACAGATCAGTATTTTGCCCAGTGGCAATATGCTCCGAAACTTCGTGAAGAGCTGGTACTTTTATTGGACGAAAACTTATGTGCAGAATTAAACAAACATCATTTACATTACGACAGGAAAACAGGATTATCCAGCAGAAAGGAGGACAAGGAAAAATGAAAACGCCGGAGTTTAATTTATTAGAAGAAGCGTGGATACGAGTATTAAAAGATGACTGTTCAGAAGAAATGGTTTCTCTTCCGGAGGCAATGATACATGCGCATGAGTACAGGGATTTATGCGGGGATACACCAGAACAGGATATGGCTGTTTTGCGTTTGCTTCTGGCAGTATTGCACACCATATTTTCAAAAATGGATGAAGATGGGCAGGACAATGTGATCGATACGCCCACACAAGCCAGAAAAAGATGGAGAGCCTTATGGGAAAAAGGATATTTTAAAGAAGATGTGATCCGTACATATCTGGAGAAATATCATGAACGTTTCTGGTTATTCCATGATCAATATCCATTCTGGCAGATACCGGAAGCAGCTGTGGGAACCGAGTATACGGTTGCAAAATTAAATGGGGAGCTTTCTGAAAGTGGAAACAAGGTACGTCTTTTTCCATTGTGTAATGGGATCAAAAAGCAGGAAATGGAATATGCAGCAGCAGCCAGATGGCTTTTATATGTAAATGCCTATGATGATACTTCTGCAAAGCCAAAAGGAAAAGGTCTTCCTTCACCGGGAGTAGGATGGCCTGGAAAGCTGGGATTGATCGCTGCAGTTGGAGATAACCTTTTTCAGACGCTCATGTTAAATCTTACCCTTTTAAAAGACGGAAGAAGTCTTTGGGAGGGAGAGGACAAGCCGATATGGGAGCGGGAACCATCTAAAAAAGAAAGACAGGAAATTGCAGTTCCTGATAATTTGGCAGAACTTCTTACTTTGCAGTCAAGGCGGCTTCTGTTAAAACGAGATCATAATAAGGTGGTTGGATATTACCTGCTGGGAGGAGATTTCTTTGACAAAAACCTGGCATATGCAGAGCAGATGACTGTGTGGAGAGAAGTGAAAGAAAAGGATCGAAAATTTTTCACACCACGCAGACATGATCCTTCCAGACAAATGTGGCGGGATTTTGGAAGCATATTTGTAGAATCGGGATCCAATGTGCGAAAGCCGGGAGTTGTCAGCTGGTATGATACCATAGCAACGGAAATGCAATGGAAAATAAGACCGATCCGTTTTAGGATTGCTTCTGTACAATATGGAGATAAAGATTTTTTTGTGAATGATACATTCAGTGATTCACTGGCTTTTCAGGGTGAACTGCTTTTACAGATGAGTCGTCCATGGCAGAGCAGGATCTTAGACGAGATCAATAAATGTGAAGAGGTAGCTGGGGCTATTGGGATGCTGGAAGGAAATCTTGCCAAGGCAGAAGGCAGAGATGCAGATATTGTCTATGCAAAGGAATTGTTCTATGACCGGATCGACCAGCCTTTTAGACGATGGCTTATGGAAATTTTACCAGAAACAGATGATATATCAAAAACTTGTAAAAAATTAGATGAGATCATTCAAATGGTTGGAAAAGAACTGGGAGAAGAAATGGTTTCAAATGCAGGAGAAGCTGCCTTTGCGGGCAGAATGAAAGATGATGTGTACTATGCTTCACCGGAAGCTTATAACTGGTTTCTTGGAAAACTACATAAAATTTATCACTGATAGGAGGTGAAGAGGATGGAAAATAGCAATCCGATTGAACAGATGAAAGGATTTGTGGAAAAGAAGCTTCGTGTATTAAGAGAAAACCCAGATGAGAGCGGAACCAAGGCATATCTGGCTAAAATGCGTAAAGGTGTTGGAAAAGTACCAGGCGCAGATCCGGAACTTTGGGGGATTTTATTTGAAGATCTGCCAGAGGAATTAATAGGCAGAGGAAATACACCTGGGCGGGCAGAGTTGGCATTGTATACGGCATTTACATTGTATGCGATCCATCAGCAAAGTCGTTCTCTTAAAGATGAAAATGCCCACCAAAGGGGAATTGGCTTTGGCAGAGCAACAGGAGAAATGGCAGCACAAGATCCGGAGTCATTAAAAGCAGTACGCAGAAGGTTTAATGCAGCAGCTGTATCATCCGATCTGACGGAATTAGCATGGCATATGAAGGGAATGGTGCAGTTATTCAGGCAGAAGGAGATCCGTCTGGATTATGTGCAGTTAGCAGTGGATTTTTATCTGTATCAGGATTTTGAAAAAATTCCGGAGATCCGGTTAAAATGGGGACGAGATTTTTACAGATACTGTAATGTAAAAGCAGAAAATGAGGAGGAAAAGGAAAATGGATGAAAAAAGATTATATGTGGATCTGCATGTGGTACAGACAGTTCCGCCAAGCTGTATAAACAGAGATGATACAGGAAGTCCTAAAGCAGCAGTATATGGAGGTACTACGAGAGCCAGAGTTTCTTCACAGGCATGGAAAAAGGCTATGAGAGAGTATTTTTCCCAGTTGTTCCATGAGCAGAACATAGGAAGCAGAACCAAAAAAGTGATTGAAATGGTAGCGAAGGAGATCCGTTTACAGGCTTCGGATGAAGCTGATGTAGAAAAGAAGGCAACAGAGGCCCTTAAAAATGCCGGCATCAAGATCAATGATAAAAAGGGAGAAAGTGATGCCCTTCTCTTTATGAGCAAAGGACAGGCTAAGGCGCTGGCCCAGCTGGTGGTATCCGGAAATACAGATAAAAAGGCATACAAGGAAGCAATGCAGAAAGAGCCTTCCTATGACATGGCGTTGTTTGGAAGAATGGTGGCAAGTGATCCTTCTTTAAATTATGATGCGGCAGCACAGGTTGCACACAGTATTTCTACCCATACGATCCACAACGAATATGATTATTTTACGGCAGTAGATGACTGCTCACAGGAAGACAATGCAGGTGCAGGTCATCTTGGAACCGTGGAATTTAACTCATTTACCATGTATCGCTATGCAACGGTAAATGTAATGGAACTGTACCGCCATCTTGGAAAAGATACGGCAGAGGTTGTAGAAGGATTTATAAAGGCATTTATCTGCTCTATGCCTACAGGAAAACAGAATACCTTTGCAAACCGTACATTGCCGGATGCAGTATACATTACAGTAAGAAAGGACCAGCCGTTAAATCTTTGTGGGGCATTTGAGCGTCCGATCTTAAGCAACTGCGGCTATGTAGATAAGTCTGTGGAAGCTATGACTGCATATGCGAAGAAAGTATATGATAATTATGCAGATGAACCGGAAAAGGCATTTGGCATTGGTGATCAGCTGGAAGGAGCCGCAGAGGTTATGTCTTTAAAACAGCTGTTGGAAAGCGTAAAGACAGAGATCCAGGCACAGTTAGATGATGGAGGAGAAGAATGAGTACATTGTTACTTCGCTTGGCAGGACCTGTCCAGTCATGGGGGATTGATTCAAAATTTGAAGTCCGCCGGACGGAAAATGCACCTTCAAAAAGTGGAGTGACAGGACTGTTGGCAGCAGCTTTGGGAATTCAAAGAAACGAAGACATCAGCAGTTTAAACCAGCTGAGACTGGGAGTCAGGACGGATCAGGAAGGAAGACTTTTAAAGGATTTTCATACAGCCCATAGTGAGAAAAATTCCTATATAACCACCAGATATTATCTGTCAGATGCTATATTTTTGGTTGGATTAGAGTGCGAGGATAAAGGATTTTTACAGAAATTGGAATATGCCCTGAAACATCCGGCATTTCCCCTTTTTCTGGGAAGAAGATCCTGTCCGCCGGAAGCTGGTATGGTTTTAGGAATACGGGATCTGCCATTAGAAACAGCATTAGAAGAGGAACCATGGCAGGGACCTGAATGGAAAAAGGAAAAAATGCCTTTAAAACTTCCCATGTTTATTGAATGTGCGCCAGATGATCCTACAGGCGGCATGGTAAAAGATAAGGCAGAGTCTTTTGATCCGTATCAGAGAAGGTATGGTTACAGAAGGATGAAACGGACGGAATGGAACGTATCAGATAGGGTAATTTCAGACAAAATGACTGCAGGCAAAAATCCGGATATTGTAAGAGAACATGATGCCATGGGAGAATTGTGAGGTGATAAAAATATATGTATTTGACCAGAATGGAATTAAATACAAAAAATATGGATACCATACGCCTTTTAGGCTCACAGGAAAAGATCCATGGACTTGTTGAAAGTGGATTTTTGGGAGAAAGAAAGAGAAATTTATGGAGACTTGAATATCTGGGAGACAGGCTGTATCTGTTGATATTAAGCCCGGACAGGCCGGATCTTAGCATTGGAGTGCGCAGGTATGGTTTCCCTGATGACGAGAATGCCTATCAGACGAAAGATTACACACCACTTCTGGAACGGGTAAAAAATGACACCTGGTGGCATTTTAAACTGGTGGCAAATCCTACAAGAAGTGTGGCAAGCACGCCTGGAGAACGGGGAAAAGTAAAAGCTCATTGTTCTCTTAAGTACCAGGAAGAATGGCTTCTTGACAGAGCACAAAAACATGGCTTTGAACTTCTGCCGGAAAATTTTCAGATCGTTGAGAGAGACTGGCACATTTTCAGAAAAGGAAAGGAACAGGGAAAGAACAAGGTCAGTATTAAAGGCGTGACATATGAGGGAATTTTGAAGGTTTATGATGAAGAAAAATTCAAAGAGCTTTTGGTAGCCGGTATCGGGCGTGGAAAAGCTTATGGAATGGGATTGCTTACCATTGTTCATATATAAGTCTGCGGATGGGGTGCTTTTTGAGTTTTCTTTTGCAGTAAACTGCCAAATAAGGAGAAACATATGAGTGAAATGCCGGGAATGATCCGTCCTGAGTTACAGGCACTGCCTCAGATCAGAGACAGAATGACGTTTCTGTATTTTGAACATTGTAAATTAAACCGTCAGGACAGTGCGATCACAGTTACGGATGATCAGGGTATCATCCATGTTCCTGCAGCATCTATTTCAGTACTGCTTTTAGGCCCGGGGACAACAGTGAGCCATCGTGCAATGGAGCTGATCGGAGATGCCGGTGTCAGCGTGGTCTGGATCGGAGAACATGGTGTCAGGTACTATGCAGGCGGACGTCCTCTTACTCACAGGTCCGCTTTTCTGATCCGACAGGCAGAGTGTGTAAGTAACCAGAGAAAACATCTTATGATCGTAAGAAAGATGTATCAGCTGCGTTTTCCAGAGGAAAATTCTTCTAAAATGACACTTCAGCAGCTGCGTGGAAGGGAAGGAAGCAGAGTAAGATCTGTTTATCGTAAATATGCCAAGGAATATGATGTAAAATGGAACGGAAGAGATTATGATCCGGAGCATTTTGAAACAGGAGATCCGGTAAATCAGGCATTGTCAGCAGGCTGTGCATGTCTGTACGGATTGGCCCATGCAGTGATTTTTGCGCTTGGCCTGTCACCGGGACTTGGTTTTATCCATGTGGGACATGACTGTTCTTTTGTATATGATATTGCGGATCTGTATAAATCAGAGGTAGTTATCCCTGTTGCTTTTCAGGTGGCATCAGAAGAACCGGAAGATCTTCCGGGGATCGTCCGAAGGAAGGTCAGAGATGTGATGACTGAAAAGCATATATTGGAACGTATGGTGAAAGACATTCGATGGCTGTTTCTGGCAGAGGATGAAAAAAAGGAAGATGCAGTAGAAGCTGTTTATTTATGGGACGATAAAGAAGGAACAGTCAGGAATGGACGTTCCTATGGACAGGAGGAATGGGAATGATCGTGATCATGCTGTCTGACTGTCCGCCAAAAGTCCGGGGGGACATATCTAAATGGCTGTGTGAGATCAACACTGGGGTTTTCGTTGGAAATGTGAGCAGCAGGGTAAGGGAAGAAGTCTGGCAGCGTATTTGTGAAAATATAAAGTCAGGACAGGCAACCATGGTTTTTAGTGCACCGGGAGAACAGAAAATGGATTTTCGTGTGCATAATACAACCTGGGAGCCGGTTGATCTTGATGGAATAAAGCTGATGAGAAGGCCGCTTCCGTCTGCAAGGGCATCTAAGATGTCGGAAAAAGAAGATAAGGGAATATCGGGAGCAAAAAGCCGGGCGGAGCGGCTATACATGGCAGACAGAATGGCCAAAGCCCGTGCCAGGAAAAAGTTTCAGGAAGGTTTTGTGGTACTCGATATAGAAACAACAGGAACATCACCGGAAAAGGATGAGATAATAGAAGTCGGTGCGTTAAAAATAGAGGCAGGCACTGTCACAGAAGAATTTTCTATGCTTATCCAGATAAAAGGTGAAATTCTAATAGAGATACAAAAACTGACAGGCATTACAGAACAGGAATTGCAAAGTCAGGGGAGACCACTGGACGAAGTACTTAATAAATTGTTTGAATTTGCCGGAAACAGAGTTATTATAGGACATAATGTTATGTTTGATTATAATTTCATCCGCATTGCCTGTCGGAAACTGGGAATAGAAATGCAACTGGGAACTGCTTCCAAAGATACATTGGCATTGTCGCGGAGAAAAATAAAGGGGGTGGGAAGTTACCAGTTGGAAGCACTTATGAAGCATCTGGGATATGAAGTTTCAAATGCACATAGGGCGTTACCAGACTGTTATCTTACATATCAGTTATATCAGAAGTTAAATGAAATGTGAAAATGGGTGTTGGAAAAAGTGAGATAAAATAAGGCTTTTTTTAGTGTATTCCCCGCGTGAGCGGGGATGAACCTACTTTCAGACCGATAGCAACAACGATGATTGCGTATTCCCCGCGTGAGCGGGGATGAACCTAATTTGTCCAAGTAACTGTATCCGGACGCCGAGTATTCCCCGCGTGAGCGGGGATGAACCCGTTTATGCTTAATCTGGATAAGATAGAGGCAGGTATTCCCCGCGTGAGCGGGGATGAACCTTTTTCCGGGTCCGTCACGGTCAGGATACCGTCGTATTCCCCGCGTGAGCGGGGATGAACCTCACTGCATCTTTGTTATCAGGATGTTCATTCAGTATTCCCCGCGTGAGCGGGGATGAACCTAGCCCAGTGGAAGCGTAAGAGGAAGAACTTGAGTATTCCCCGCGTGAGCGGGGATGAACCTGAGCTGCTGGGTCTGTGCTGCCATAGCGGTAGGTATTCCCCGCGTGAGCGGGGATGAACCTATTAACATTTAGCGCAATCAGAAAGGCGTATTGTATTCCCCGCGTGAGCGGGGATGAACCTTGGGACAAGCGACAGCAAAAAAATGACAAAAAGTATTCCCCGCGTGAGCGGGGATGAACCTCCAGATGGGACACCCGTCATGCAAAATGGGAAGTATTCCCCGCGTGAGCGGGGATGAACCCATTCAGCGCCGCCTTTGACCTGTTTAGGCTGTGTATTCCCCGCGTGAGCGGGGATGAACCTACTCGCCCTTTTTATCCCAGTACTCTGTATTTGTATTCCCCGCGTGAGCGGGGATGAACCTTTGCCAGGTATATTGCTTATAAGCTTGGACTGGTATTCCCCGCGTGAGCGGGGATGAACCTGTGATCTATGGCGAACTCCGTATCCGGGATATGTATTCCCCGTGTGAGCGGGGATGAACCTACTGCAACCGTTGCAATGCAACTGGACGGTACTGTATTCCCCGCGTGAGCGGGGATGAACCTACACTTACTACTCCATTTATAAACAACAAAGAGTATTCCCCGCGTGAGCGGGGATGAACCCGCTGATCGGACACAATCGCTCTGCTTTCTCGCGTATTCCCCGCGTGAGCGGGGATGAACCCAATGGACATCGACAATAACCTGATTGAGAGTAGTATTCCCCGCGTGAGCGGGGATGAACCTTCTGGTGTGCCTCTGTCTCCAATACGGAATACGTATTCCCCGCGTGAGCGGGGATGAACCCAGGTCGAAAGTTCCAAAGCCTGCGTCAAAGATGTATTCCCCGCGTGAGCGGGGATGAACCTGTTTTGACAGGTTATTGTTGCCTGTTTTTTTGTATTCCCCGCGTGAGCGGGGATGAACCCATGGCTCAGAATACCTGCGCATTACAGAACACGTATTCCCCGCGTGAGCGGGGATGAACCTTTGACCTAAGGGAGTATGTGCATTATAATATTGTATTCGCCGCGTGAGCGGGGATGAACCTTCCCTGGAAGATCATGGAGATCGTATCTGGTGGTATTCACCGCGTGAGCGGGGGTGAACCTTACCGCGCTGTCATTGATAGTTGTTCCGTAATGTATTCCCCGCATGGGCGGGGGTGAACCTAGGCAGCTTAGCCCATCCGATCAGCCCGTCGTGTATTCCCCGCATGGGAGGGGGTGAACCTTACACGGATACGGCGGATGAAGGCTCCGATAAGTATTCCCCGCATGGGTGGGGGTGAACTTGCGTCCCAGACCATGAAGATCACCTACACCCTGTATTCCCCACGTGAGCGGGGGTGAACCTCGGTGTGCATGGAGCATAGAAGAAAGTATTCCCCGCATGGGCGGGGGTGAACCTGTGTTTACGCACTTATCAATAGGTTTACCAAAGTATCCCCCCGCATGGGCGGGGATGAACCTTTTTCACCATCAAAATACAGGATCAGCTCGCCGTATTCCCCGCACGTGCGGGGATGAACCCCATATCATGAAGGTGTACAGAGTCCGCAAGCCGTATTCCCCACATAAACAAAGCAACATCCAGTTGCCAGTCTGTAAAATTTAAGCATTTCTTATGTGCAGATGCTCTTTGTAAAAGCAGCATTAATCTCTTGACAAACCAACTCAATATTGTTAGTGTATGGATGGATAAAATAGAACGTATCTATAGTCCTTGCGTACGCAGGGATGCTCCCTGATTAAATTCCAGAGATATAGTATTCCCCGCATCCGCGGGGCTAAAATCAACAAAAGAAAGCAAAGTCTACAAAGTTGTATCGATAAGTTGTATCTCTATCCAGCCTTGACGCCCCCAGCCTGCTGTGATAAAATCAATTTAGTGTTTTAAGGAGAAGTGGCGAGAAAATCTGCCGTGAATGTGCGAGCTGCCAAGCCTTTAATAAGGCCGGCAGCTTTTTTGGCATTGTTATGCATCCTATGAAAATTGCCAGGGGATATGTATGGGAGAAAACGGACAGAAGAAAGTAATTGAAAGACAGGTATATCAGACATTAAAAAGGCGGGTACGGCTATGGCTAAAAAGATCAAGATACGGAAAGTAAGCGCATGGACTATGGGGATAACTGTAGTGCTGGCGATCATGTTTGCGATCATTTCTTATAAGAGTGAGAAAGAATTCAGAACGCTTCGCATGACTACAGAACAGTATATTGCCTGTGAAAAGGCGGCAAAACAGCTGCAAAATGGTTCTGCTTATCTGACAGAGCAGGTTCGCCTGTATGCGATCACCCGGGAAAGCAAGTATATGGATCTGTATTTTGCAGAAACGAACAGCCATCGCAGGGAAAATGCAGTGGAAAGCCTGAAGCAGTATTTTGATGGAACAGAGATATTTGACTCCTTAGAGGAAGCAATGGAATATTCCAGTGAACTGATGAACACGGAATATTATGCCATGCGTCTGGTGTCTGAGGCACTTTCCGTACCGAAAGATACCTGGCCGGAAGCCATAAAAAATGTACAGTTAAGTGAAGAAGACGCCCATTTGGGAAGAGACGGAAAACTGATCCGGGCAGGGAACATGGTCTGTGATGATGATTATGAAACCATGCGGACACGGATCAATTCAGATGTATCACGGTGTATGAACGGACTGATCAGCCAGACGAGGAATCGCCAGGGAAGAGCAACTACCATTTTCTCTGATATGTACATGAAACTGGAGATCGGCATTGTTCTTATGCTGGTGATCATGGTCTTTATCTGTCTGATGTTAAGATTTCTTATTGTCAGACCGCTTGTAAGCTATAACGAAAGCATAAAAAAAGGGGAAATATTCCCTGTGATCGGCGCTGCTGAACTGCAGAACCTTGCAAATACTTATAACAGAGTTTATCTGGAAAATCAGGAGACCCAGAAGCTGATCTGTCATCAGGCAGAGCATGATGCCCTTACAGAGGCATTAAACAGAGGTTCCTATGAAAAACTCCTTCATATTTATGAAACAGGAGATGCGCTTTTTGCCTTGATCCTTATTGATGTGGATATTTTTAAATCCGTAAATGATATATACGGACATGCAGTGGGAGATGCTATTTTACAGAAAGTGACCGGAAGCCTGAAAAAAGCATTCCGAAGCATCGACTATGTCTGTCGTATTGGCGGT